>OLGV01000394.1_pt1 | contig 19120 bp, 21 predicted proteins | sample 1605761 | NCBI WGS metagenome assembly OLGV01 (sample SAMN03283245) | human gut metagenome | biome: human-associated habitat; material: feces | host: Homo sapiens | place: Peru | collected 2012
ACCGTATGAACGGTCGGAAATCGACTCCGGCGACGCCAAGCTGATAGTAATCTTCGAAAAGTTGCTGTTTAATGTGTTATTCTTATTTAAAGCCATAGATTTACAAAATATTAAGAGCTTTTTTATTCAAACGTAATTTCAAGTCCGAGTCCGCGCAATTCGTGAACCAAAACATTGAATGACTCCGGAATACCCGGTGTTGGCATGTTCTCGCCCTTGACGATAGACTCGTAAGCCTTTGCTCTGCCGACGACATCGTCCGACTTCACCGTCAAGATTTCCTGAAGGATGTTGCTTGCACCGAATGCTTCAAGCGCCCAAACCTCCATTTCACCGAAACGCTGTCCGCCGAACTGTGCTTTACCACCAAGAGGTTGTTGTGTAATCAACGAGTATGGTCCTATCGAACGTGCGTGCATCTTGTCGTCAACCATGTGATGCAACTTCAGCATATAGATGTAGCCCACTGTCGCCTGTTGGTCGAACGGCTCGCCTGTCTCGCCGTCATAAAGCTGTACTCTGCCATTTTCCGGAAGACCGGCTTTCTTCATGTATTCGTTGATTTCTTCCAATGTGGCGCCGTCGAAGATAGGTGTGGAGAACTTCAATCCGAGTTCGTGACCTGCCCACCCGAGCACTGTCTCGTAAATCTGACCCAGGTTCATACGCGAGGGCACGCCCAATGGGTTCAGCACTATATCGACCGGCGTGCCATCTTCAAGGAACGGCATGTCTTCTTCGCGCACGATTCTTGAAACAATACCCTTGTTGCCGTGACGACCCGCCATCTTGTCACCGATATTAAGCTTGCGTTTTTGCGCGACGTAAACCTTCGCCATCTGGACGATACCGTTAGGAAGCTCGTCACCAACGCTGGCCACATTCTTCTTGCGGCTGTAAACACCGTTGATTTCCTTGCACTTGACGTTGTAGTTATTAACCAACTTCACAATGCAGTCGTTAATCTCGGCATCTGTAGTCCATTTATATGGATTGACCGTCATGTAATCAATCTGCGACAACGCTTTCTGGGTGAACTTCACCTTTTTAGGAATGATAGTCTCCTTGAAGTTATTGTAAACGCCTGTTGAAGTTCTGCCGTTAAGCATCGACATGAGTTTCTCCATCATTCTAACCTTCAAGGCATCGAGTTCTTTCCGGCATTCGGCATCCAGTTCAGCGATGAGGTCTTTGTCTTTTGACCTGGCTTTACGATCTTTCACCACACGTGAGAAGAGGCGTTTTCCTATAACGACACCTTTCATTGAAGGACCCGCCTTGAGAGATGCGTTCTTCACATCGCCCGCCTTGTCGCCGAAGATGGCGCGCAGCAGCTTCTCCTCCGGTGTCGGGTCAGTCTCGCCTTTAGGTGTAATCTTACCTATTAATATATCACCTTCCCTGACATCGGCACCGACGCGGATAAGACCGTTCTCGTCCAAATCCTTTGTCGCGTCTGCGCTGACATTGGGAATGTCGTTTGTCAACTCTTCCAAGCCACGTTTGGTGTCACGCACCTCAAGGGTGAACTCCTCGATGTGGATTGAGGTGAAGAGGTCTTTCTTGACAATCTTTTCAGAAATCACGATGGCATCTTCATAGTTGTAGCCTTTCCAAGGCATGAACGCGACCTTCAAGTTGCGTCCCAAGGCAAGGTCGCCACCCTGTGTGGCATAGCCCTCGGTAAGAATCTGACCTTTAGTGACTTTCTGACCTTTTCTTACGATAGGCTTCTGGTTGATGCTTGTGCTCTGGTTGGTCCTTACATATTTGATAAGGTTATATGTCTTGACATCATCATCGAAACTTATGAGACGCTCTTTGTCGGTTCTGTCATACTTGATGGTAATCTTGGTTGAATCGACATAGACGACCTCACCGTCGCCTTCTGCTTCGACGAGAGTACGTGAATCCTTTGCGACGTAATGCTCGATGCCCGTTCCTACTATAGGTGCCTCCGGAACCATCAACGGCACTGCCTGACGCATCATGTTAGACCCCATCAGGGCACGGTTGGCGTCGTCGTGCTCCAAGAATGGAATCAATGATGCGGCGACTGATGACATCTGGTTGGGAGCCACGTCGATAAGATTAAGCTGGTCTGGTGTGACAATAGGATAATCGGCAATCTGACGCGCTTTAAGCATCTCATCGGTAATATTGCCTTCGTCGTCCATTCCAATGCAAGCCTGGGCGATAATCTTGTTGTCTTCCTCTTCCGCTGTAAGATAAACCGGAGGATTTATGAAATCCACTTTACCTGCATTAACTTCACGGTAAGGTGTCTCGATGAATCCGAGATTGTTTATCTTCGCGAACACGCAGAGTGAGGAGATAAGACCGATATTAGGGCCTTCGGGTGTCTCGATTGTACAAAGACGTCCGTAATGTGTATAGTGAACGTCACGCACCTCGAAACCTGCGCGGTCACGGGAGATGCCGCCCGGTCCGAGAGCGGAGATACGACGTTTGTGTGTCAATTCCGACAATGGGTTTGTCTGGTCCATGAACTGTGACAGCTGGTTGGTGCCGAAGAACGAGTTGATTACCGACGACAATGTCTTCGCATTGATTAAATCGGTTGGTGTGAATGACTCGTTGTCACGGACGTTCATGCGCTCGCGTATGGTTCTTGCCATACGGGCGAGTCCTACGCCGAACTGCGCGTACAACTGTTCGCCTACAGTTCTGATACGGCGGTTGCTCAAGTGGTCGATATCATCAACTTCAGCCTTGCTGTTCGCAAGTTCAATCAAATACTTGATGATAGCGATTATATCTTCGTTGGTTAAAACCTTGATGTCTTCTGAAATGTTCAAGCCGAGTTTGCGGTTGATACGGTAACGACCGACTTCCCCAAGGTCATAACGTTTATCGGAGAAGAACAATTTCTTGATTATGTCGCGAGCTGTTTCCTCATCTGGCGGCTCGGCGTTGCGGAGCTGGCGGTAGATGTGTTCGACAGCGTCTTTCTCCGAGTTTGTCGTATCTTTTTGTAATGTGTTGAAAATAATGGCGTAATCGTTGGTATTGACACCTTCTTTGTCAAGGAGGATGGTTTTAACGCCTTTCTCGATAATCTTGTCGATATGTTCGTTTTCGAGAATGACACCGCGTTCGATGATGATTTCGTTACGCTCGATTGTCACGCATTCACCTGTTTCCTCGTAGATGAAGTCTTCTAACCATGAATGCAACACTTTTGCTGCGAGGCGACGACCCACCACACGTTTCAAGCCGCTCTTCGTGACCTTCACTTCCTCGGCGAGGTTGAAAATGTCGAGAATGTCCTTGTCGGTCTCGTAACCGATAGCACGGAGCAATGTGGTGATAGGCAATTTCTTCTTACGGTCGATATAGGCATACATCACGTTGCTGATATCGGTCGAGAATTCCATCCAGGAGCCCTTGAACGGAATGATACGCGCCGAGTACAGCGTCGTTCCGTTGGTGTGCACGCTTGATCCGAAGAAAACACCAGGAGAGCGGTGAAGTTGCGACACGACAACACGCTCCGCGCCGTTTATGACGAAAGTACCCTGTGGTGTCATGTACGGTATCAAGCCCAGATACACATCTTGGACGACGGTTTCGAAATCCTCATGCTCCTCATCGTTGCATGAGAGTTTCAATTTTGCCTTGAGTCTTACGCAATAACTCAAGCCACGTTCTATACATTCAGCGATTGTATATTGTGGGGCATCGATGTAGTAATCGAGAAACTCGAGTACAAAGTTGTTTCTGGCGTCGGTAATCGGGAAATTCTCCGCGAAAACCTTGAACAAGCCTTCATTTTTTCGATTGTCGGGATTTGTTTCAAGTTGGAAGAAATCACGGAATGACTTCAGTTGGATGTCCAGAAAATCAGGATAGTCGAAAGGCTTCTTGATTGACGCGAAACTGATTCTATCTAATTTTAAGTCTGCCAAAGTGTTTATGTTTTAATTGTTTCTAAAAGCTATTATATTATATAGACGGCGATATACAACACAATACAGGCACAAACCTCAACCCCCGTCTATATGGAGGGGCTGAGGTATTTATGCCTGTTGTAGCAGGAAATAAACTTATTTTATTTCTACTTCTGCACCGGCTGCCTCGAGTTGAGTCTTGAGTGCATCGGCTTCTTCTTTGCTCACGCCTTCTTTAATAGCTTTAGGAGCGGCATCAACTAAATCTTTAGCTTCTTTAAGTCCGAGGCTTGCCAAGTCTTTAACGAGCTTCACGACTGCGAGTTTCTGTGCGCCGGCTGATTTGAGGATAACGTCGAATGAGGTCTTCTCTTCTGCTGCTGCGGCTGCTTCACCACCTGCTGCTGGAGCTGCTACTGCAACTGCCGCCGCGGCTGGTTCAATGCCGTATTCTTCTTTCAAAATTGCTGCGAGTTCATTAACCTCTTTCACTGTAAGGTTTACTAATTGTTCAGCAAAAGCTTTTAAATCTGCCATTTTTTTTCGTTTTTATTTGTTATACAATTACTTTTTATTTTCTCTAATCTTTGTTGTGAATGATAATCATTCTGAATTATTCCGGTCTCTCGGATAAGGTCTTTACTATGCCGCTGAGCTTGTTGCCGCCACTCTGAAGAGCGCTGATGACGTTCTTGACCGGTGACTGGAGCAAGGCGATAACATCGGCGATAAGCTCGTTCTTGGACTTGATGCTGCACAATGTGTCAAGCATGTTGTCGCCAGTGTACACACACTCTTCGATGTATGCTCCCTTAAGGATTGGCTTGTCACTGGTCTTGCGGAACTTCTTGATCAGTTTCGCAGGGGCGTTGCCATTCTCTGACAACATCATCGCTGTCGTGCCTTTGCAGACATCGTAAAGATCTCCGAAATCCTTACCTGTTCTCTGCATGGCTTTCTTCAGTAATGCGTTCTTCACCACAACAAGCTTGACCTGGCTGTTGAAGCACTGTCTTCTCAACTGGCTTGTCTTCTCGGCATTCAATGCCGAGATGTCTGTCAGGTAAAAATTCGGACATGCTGTCAACTGGTCCACTATCGAGTTAATGATAACTTCTTTATCTTCTTTTCTCATGTCAATACTTATTTAAGGGTTTAGTTGGCTACTGATTTGACGTCCACTTGAACACCCGGACTCATTGTACTTGAGATGTAGATACTCTTGATGTAAGTACCTTTAGCTGCTGCTGGCTTCAGTTTGATAATCATCTGAAGGATTTCCTTCGCATTGTCAACAATCTTTTCAGCAGGGAAGCTCACTTTTGCAATACGGCTGTCGATGATTCCATACTTGTCAACCTTGAAATCAATCTTACCAGCTTTCACTTCCTTAACAGCTTTACCAACTTCCATTGTCACTGTGCCAGTCTTCGGGTTTGGCATCAATCCGCGTGGTCCGAGGATTCTACCAAGAGCACCAACCTTTGGCATCAATGATGGCATTGTGATAATTACATCGACATCGGTCCAACCGTCTTTGATTTTCTGGACATAGTCCTCGAATCCGACGAAATCAGCACCTGCTTCCATGGCTTCCTGTTCTTTGTCCGGCGTACATAATACCAACACGCGGGTAACTTTACCTGTTCCGTGAGGCAGTGTCACACTACCACGCACCATCTGATTGGCTTTACGTGGGTCGACACCTAAACGTACGTTAACATCAACTGAAGCATCGAACTTGGTGTAGGTGATTTGTTTCACAATGTCAACGGCTTCTGTCAAGGAGTAGACCTTGCTTTTGTCGAACTTAGCTAAAGCTTCTTTTCTGTTTTTAGATACTTTTGCCATTTTTAATTTTTTTGTTTGTTCTACAAATGCTTAAGACTTAGTCTTACTTTAAAGGTGATTCGCCTGTAATCTTAACACCCATACTGCGAGCCGTGCCGGCGACCATGCTCATCGCTTTTTCAATTGTGAAGCAATTTAAGTCCTTCATCTTGTTCTCAGCAATGGCACGCACCGTGTCCCAAGTGATTGAACCAACCTTTGAACGGTTAGGCTCCTTGGATCCCTTGGAGGCCTTGGCGGCTTCGAGTACGGAGACAGCTACCGGAGATGCTTTTACGACAAAATCAAAGCTCTTGTCCTTGTAAACAGTGATGATGACTGGTAAAACCTTACCGGCCTGATCCTGTGTACGAGCATTGAATTGCTTGCAAAACTCCATAATGTTCACACCCTTTGAACCTAACGCAGGTCCGACAGGTGGTGCGGGATTAGCGGCTCCTCCTTTGATTTGCAGTTTAATTAATCCGCTTACTTCTTTCATTTTATTTTCTTATAAAAAGTTAAATGAAAACATTAATCACATTCTTAACTCTCTCTTCACCTGAAAGTAACTGAGCTCAAGAGGTGTCTTGCGACCGAAAATCTTCACCATGACTTTGAGTTTCTTCTTCTCATCGTTGACTTCTTCGATCACGCCACTGAAACTGGAGAACGGTCCGTCGTTGACTGTCACCGTCTCGCCTACAATAAACTCGAGTTCCGAACCCTCGCCGCTCTCTGTCATCTCGTCAATCTTTCCTAAGATACGCTTGACTTCCGATGGACGAAGCGGGTCGGGGTCGCCACCGCGCGGGCCGAGAAATCCCAGCACATTCGGTGTCTCCTTGATAAGATGCGTCACCTCGGCATCCAAAACAGTCTCAATGAGGACGTAGCCCGGAAGGTAATTTCTTTCCTTGCTGACTTTCTTGCCGTTTCTCACCGAATACACTTTCTCAGTCGGGATTAAAACCTGTGAAATCAGATCTTGTAACACGGTATTGCGTGATAATTCAGCATCAAGATATTCTTTTACTTTTTTCTCTTTGCCGCTCACCGCGCGAATCACATACCATCTCTTTTCGTTCTGCTTTCTCATCTTATTCTGTGATTTAGTAAAGTAGTTGAATGATGATTTTTTAGATCAAACATTTCCTTGTTAGAAAATACGATAAAACGCCTCCAACAAGGTTTCAAAAGACTTATCCATCAAGTACACCACTAAAGCGATGATAAGGGAAGCAATGGATACGACGACAGCACTACTTTGCAGTTCTTTCCAAGTCGGCCATGAAACTTTATTGACCAACTCGTTGTAACATTCTTTAACGTAGTTTATAAACTTTTTCATTTTGTTTGAACTGTTTTACTTAAAGCACAGGCGGAAGGGCTCGAACCCTCAACCTATGGTTTTGGAGACCACCACTCTACCAATTGAGCTACGCCTGTGTGTCAGAGTGCCCTAAACCAAGAGCACTCCGGTGTTATTCTTAATCGTCGATGATTTCGATGACCTGGCCTGAACCGACTGTTCTACCACCCTCGCGGATAGCGAAGCGGAGACCTTTGTCCATGGCGATTTCAGAAATCAAGTTCACATCGATAGTGACGTGGTCACCCGGCATAACCATCTCCATTCCTTCCGGAAGGGTGATTTCACCAGTGACGTCAGTTGTTCTGAAGTAGAACTGCGGACGATATTTGTTTCTGAATGGTGTGTGACGACCGCCTTCTTCTTTTGAAAGGACATAAACCTCACCTTTGAAGTGTTTGTGTGGTTTGATTGAACCTGGTTTTGCAATAACCATACCACGGCGAATCTCGTCTTTGTCGATACCACGGAGGAGAAGACCTGCGTTATCGCCAGCCTCGCCCTCGTCGAGGATCTTACGGAACATTTCAACACCTGTAACAGTTGATTTAAGTTTCTCTGCACCCATACCGATGATATCAACCGGATCACCAACTTTGATGATACCTGTTTCGATACGGCCTGTTGCGACTGTACCGCGGCCTGTGATTGAGAACACGTCCTCGATAGGCATCAAGAATGGTTTATCAACAGCTCTTACTGGTTCAGGAATCCATGTGTCGCAAGCCGCCATGAGCTCGTCGATCTTGCCTTCCCACTTCGGATCACCGTTCAACGCACCAAGTGCTGAACCGCGAATGATAGGTGTGTTGTCACCATCGAATTCATATTTGCTGAGGAGGTCGCGGACTTCCATTTCAACAAGTTCCAACAATTCCTCATCGTCAACGAGGTCGCATTTGTTCAAGAACACAACGAGACGTGGCACACCGACCTGACGTGCGAGCAAGATGTGCTCACGTGTCTGTGGCATAGGACCGTCTGTTGCAGCGACAACGATAATAGCACCGTCCATCTGTGCGGCACCTGTAACCATGTTCTTAACATAGTCAGCGTGACCGGGGCAGTCAACGTGAGCATAGTGACGATTCTCTGTCTGATACTCGACGTGGGCTGTGTTGATGGTGATACCTCTTTCTTTTTCTTCCGGGGCTGAGTCGATAGAATCAAATGACTTGACCTCTGACAAACCCTTCTTTGACAGATGAAGTGTGATAGCAGCTGTCAAAGTAGTCTTACCGTGGTCAACGTGGCCGATTGTACCAATGTTGACATGTGGTTTAGATCTTTCGAATTTTTCTTTTGCCATACTATTTTTTGTTTACTTAAGGTTAATATTCTATTTAATTTCCTTTATTATTATTCATACCCAATGAGCCAGCGACGAGAGTTGAACTCGTGACCCCTTCCTTACCAAGGAAGTGCTCTACCACTGAGCTACGCCGGCTTTCGAGAGCGGAAGACGGGGCTCGAACCCGCTACCTAAAGCTTGGAAGGCTTTCGCTCTGCCAAATGAGCTACTTCCGCGACTGTGGGGGAGGGTGGACTCGAACCACCGAACTCATCCGAGGACAGATTTACAGTCTGTTGCAATTGCCACTATGCGACTCCCCCAATCATCTCGACACTTTTTCAACTGCGAGCCGGCAGAGGGATTTGGACCCCCGACCCCGAGATTACAAATCACGTGCTCTACCGCTGAGCTATGCCGGCAATCGTGTCAAGATTCCGTGAGCCGGCAGAGGGATTTGGACCCCCGACCCCGAGATTACAAATCACGTGCTCTACCGCTGAGCTATGCCGGCTTGTATTTCAATGAACTACGCTCAAAAAAGCACACCATTCCTTTATTGCGAAATGGTGTGCAAAATTACAACTTTTTTATATACCGACAACCTTTTTTTTGTAAAATTTTCATTTTTTTTTCAAAAAGACCGTCAATGTATTGTATATCAACGCCTAAAACCTATTTATCAAAGCGATTTTTGTATTTTTCCACCTGGTTTTTAAGTGCATCAACAGCCTTGTCGGTGGCCTCCTCAAACGTTTTGCACTGCTTGCTTGAATACAAATCGTTGCCTTTTAACATGATTCTCACATCAACAATCTTGTTTTCGGGGGCATCGGTGTTGTCTAACTTCAAAGTCACCTCCGAGCCAATGGCGTCGTCAAGCTTGCCACATAATTTCTCAACCTTGTTGGTGATAAACTCTTCCAGTTTGTTGTCTGCTTTGAAATGGACTGCGTTAATCGTAACTTTCATAATAACCTCCTATTTAAAAATGTTAAACTATATTTTTATCATTCGTCACCCAATGGATGGGCGGCTTGGTATATCTCTTTCAATTGCTCGATAGTGTTGTGCGTGTAAATCTGGGTGGAGCTCAAGCTGCTATGTCCCAGAATCTTTTGTATCGCCCTGATGTCGGCGCCTTCATTCAGCATGTGCGTCGCGAAAGTGTGCCGTAAAACATGCGGGCTCTTCCGCTCTATCGTCGTGACAGCCTCCAATATCCGATGAACCCTGCGATAGACAAAGGTCGGACTCATCGCCTCTCCCCTATCGTCAACCAATAAATTAACGCTTTCGCGTCCCGGAAATTGTTCGTCTCTCACTTTTTTGTAATTTTCAATCATCTTAAGCAGAATCCCGCTAATGGGAATTATTCTCTCCTTGTTTCTCTTTCCAAGAACCTTGATTTGCATCGTCATCTTGTCAACATCGCCGTCTTTCAACCCCCGCAGCTCCGCCTGACGCACACCGGTTTGGTACAAGATTTCAAAGAGCAGCTCGTCGCGAACAACTGTGAAGTCGCCATCTCCCTCAAACCTAACTTTCTCCACATCGTGTTCAGGCACGAATTTCGCTAAATCCCTCGGCTGCTTCAGCGATTTTACACCTTGCATGGGCGAGACAGACATAACTTCTTCGCGAAGACAGAACTTGTAAAATGATCTCATGGACGATATCTTTCGGTTTATTGAACGGTTTCCCTCCCCCTTTTCCTTTTTTAAATCCACGATATATGAACGCACCATTTGCGTCGTCGCCTTCGTGATGTCGTCAAGTTCATACATATTAATAAGGTATGACTGAAACTGCTTCAGGTCTCTCGCATACGCTGACACTGTTAGGCTTGAGTGGCGTTTCTCCGTTTTGATATACCTTAAAAATCGCTCTACCATCTCTCAAAACTTTTCGACCTCAAAGATACGGCGGATTTTTTAAAAAAGCAAGAAAAAAGTGAAAATCATCCATCCCAATAATGTAAAGCGACGATAATCAAGCGTTTTCCAACATTCATTTTTTTAATCTTTCAGAAAGGAATGATTTGTAAATCCGATTCTTGGATTGTTAATTAGGAGCCGTATAAAAATCCACTGTTGACCAAACGCTCGGGCAGCCCTATACGCTTTCCGAACTCCTCAAAATCCTTACGACCGGCGCTTCCCACATCAGAGCAATGAATGCCTTCTTTAAACAAGTCTTTATCAAGGGCAAAAATCCTGTGCTCGTGCAAATGCAGGCTCGTATTTTATCAAATCGCAAGCGGGAGTCGGACGGTAATCGCCTTCGCCGCGTTCCACAGCGAGCAGTGTATTGATTCACACGCCAGCCGGTTCCGACCTTGTGACACGACATCTTATCGAGTGATTTCAAACATATCTCCAACAATTTTTCCCTGTTGATATGCATAAAACAGCCCCGAATGTCCATTTTCATGACATAACATGGCCTCGTATAGTCACAATAAAGGTGATGCACTATCCTGTCGCGAAACCCGGCGGCAAATACCTCACGCTTCTTGGAATCTGTTATTATAAAGCACGACGAAGGCAGAAGTTTGTGGGTTCTAATGCTAAACGAACTAAAAGACGAGACGCACCGAGTACCCGCGGTAACGGTCATTGTTGTCATTCGGAAAGAAATATCCAGAGCCGAAGTTCACGCGGTGCGCATCTTTTGTATTGGCCGAGTAGATAGAACTCGACCAGTAGAACCCGTATTTACCGGCATCGTGCACCTTATCGGTCCGGCTGCCTGCGGCAGGCAAGAACACCGCGCCGGCAGCCTCCATCGCACTCCAAGTCACGCTTGTGGCGGCGTCGTATTGGTTATATGTATAGTTGGCGCTGGCATATTTGAAGCTGCCGTCAACGCTGCCGTCCCAGTTGTCAGGAAGAACAATTATGCCCTGCACTCCCATCACATTGGCAAAACCATATAGTTTCTTGCTGTCTCCACCAATTGTCTTCGTCCTGTTGAACAGGTTGCCCCATTCATCGTTTGTCAAAGTGCGCCAGTCCTTTCCATCGTTGTTCTCAATTGCCGCCTTGTTGTAAACGCCCCAGTCGCAGTCGGTGCCGGCAATATCGCTTGTGCCGCCGTAAATGCTTTCGTTTCTGTTCACGGTCATATAAGGAGGAGTTTCCGGGGAGCCGCCGCCGCTGGTACCCCATCCGAACAGGTCTCTTGCAGCCGCCTTGTCGGCATCGGTAGGTGTGGCATTGTTGGAAACTGTATTGTATGCGGAGTATCCGTCTATGGTAACATTGCCATCGCTGCCTTCACCCATATAGTCCCATTGGTTGTCGGCGAAACGCCATTTTGGCGTCTCTGTTCCAGATGTGCCAGTGCCCAGGTATTGCAGATTACCCTTTGAGAATTTGACAGTGGTGCCGCTTCCAGGTGTTGTTGAACCAACAGTGAACACCGCGTCGATGTATGGATGAATTTTTGTCATGACGATACTCACGCCATCGCCGCCATTGGTGTAGTACATGTTCTCCGTAACGGCGGGGAGAGTTGTAATTGTCGAGTTGTAGCCTGCAATGGTTATGGTTGGAGTGTCCACTTCGTCCTGCACAAGGAGGATTGCCCATTTGGCGGCATCGCTCTCGGCATAGAGAGTCACATTGCCGGTAGATGCGGTCGGTGTGATGCCTGGTGTGGCAAAGTCGATGGTGGCTGTGGTCTTCATGCCGCCGACAGTTACGGTTTCAGGTGTTGCTGTGGAAGGCACGAATTTCACCAGACCGCACTTGTTGAGCAGTGTACAGCCGTAGGTGGTGCTGGCACCGGTGTATTTCACCGTTGAGCGACCGTATGACAACACCGGGAGCTTGCTGCTTTGGTTTGCGATGCTAACAGTGAAATCCGTTGTGGCACCAACCACCGGAACGGCGCTTGGTGTGAGACCGCCCACAAAGTAGAAGTGCAGGTAGTCAGTTGTTTGCGGATCGTAGATGTCGCCGCTGAACGCGCCGCTGTTGTATGTGAGGTGGCCGATGTATTTTCGGTTGTTACCAACATAGATAACGTCGCCGTCAGAATAAACCACTTCGCCTGTGCCGGGATAGACAATGTGTCTGTCGCCGTCGCCCACGTTGAGGGTGATGTGGACTGGTTCGCCGAGGTTGTTTGGGGTTACTGTTGTTTCAAGATTCTTCTTGCACTGGGTCATGCCGAACACTATTGCCACTGCAATTAATAATGTATTGAGTTTTTTCATTGTTTTCGTGATTTTTAATTAATTGATTCTTTTTTTTCTTTTTTTGAGCATGTAGGCTCCGCCTGCGGCGAGCATGATAATCAATCCGCTGCCGAGAGGCGCCGGGTCCTGTCCGAACGTCTGGTTGTTGAGGTTGTAGCCTCCGCTGCCGAAGCTTTGGTTGAAGAGTGGCCAGTCGGATGCGAAGCCGCTGCGGCTGCCGCCATATTCATCTTCAAACCGCAGCATGTTGTCGTTCCCCTGTGCGAGCGTGGTTGTTGGCAACAGCATTCCCAATGCCATCGCCAGAGAGAGCGCAAGGACTCTCAATTTCGTTGCTTTTTGCATTTCTTTAGTTAAAAAGTTAGTTGATGATTTTTTTAAATGATTGATTCCGAATGTATGCAAACAAAAAAAAGGCACACTTCTCCTATCAGGAGGCATGCCTTTTATGGTTGTTTTACAGCAAACTTGGCGTAAGTTATTTATTATTAATGGCCTATAGTCACTCGGGGGGGGGGGCAGACCCGCAGAATCCCCTAAATGGCATTCTGCATATCATCAATCCGTATTTTACAGTGTTAACATTCATATTAAAAACTGTGGCCGCAAAGTTACAACATTTTTAAATATGTTTATCAAAAAGTTGAAAAAAAAGTCGCCTCGGTTTCCCGAAGCGACTTTTTCTCGATTCTATTCTTGTGAGAATCGAACAATCGTTAGTTGTTCTCTTCTGCCTGACGAAGCTTCTGCACATAGATGGCTTTCTGCAACGCTTCACGTTTGATGACTGATGGTTTTGTGAATTTTTGGCGGTTGCGCAATTCTTTAACAACACCGGTTTTTTCATACTTTCTCTTGTAGCGTTTCAAAGCGCGGTCGATGCTTTCACCGTCTTTTACAGGAATAATAATCATTTTAAATACTCTCTCTTTCTTTTAACTGTTAAACTTAAAAACTTTATCCAAAAGTAGCTGCAAAGATACAACTTATTTTGATATCTGCAACAAAAAAAACGATTTTTTATCGTCATTTAGACTGAAGCGGGGCGGAATGGAGACTTGAGTTCGCGAAAGCATTATCCCTTTGGCGAATAAATCTCATACGATTGAAAACCGTTCAAATTGAACAGTATTCCACCTTTCCGTCTCGGTCGAGGCGACAAAGTTTATTCGCCAAGCAGGTGTTTGAACAAGAAATTGTCGATTTTCGTGAACAAATGCATTCTGCATTCTCCGCCGCCGTATTCCTCATATCCGCCGTAAATTCCGTGGTTTTTATTAGGATAAATCATCAAATCAAACTGCACTCCATTGGCAATCATCGCCTTGACAAACTCCATGGCATTCTGATAGTGCACGTTGTCGTCGCCGCTACCATGGCAGAGGAGATAGTTTCCCTTTATCATCGCGATATTATTGACAGGCGAGTTCAGGTCGTAGCCGTCGGGGTTTTCCTGTGGCGTGCGCATGTAACGCTCGGTGTAGATATTGTCGTAATATCTCCAATTCGTGACCGGCGCCACCGACACCGCGGTGCTGATGTAATCCGCGCCTTTGGTAATGCCGTTGGCAGCCATGAAACCGCCGTAGCTCCAACCGTAGATGGCGATTTTTCCCGCATCGACGTATGGTTGCGCAGCCATATATTTAGCCACTGTAATCATGTCTTCGGTTTCATATTTTCCAAGTTCAAGATATGTCATCTTCTTGAACATCTCGCCTTGCGCCCCACTACCTCTGTTATTGATGGATATTGAGATAATCCCTTTTTGAGCAAGGAGCTGCATCCAGCTCCAGTCGCTGTGCCCCCATTGGTCGAGCACGGTCTGATGTCCAGGACCTCCGTAAACGTAAATCAAAACAGGATATTTTTTATTCGGGTCGAAATCCGGAGGAAGAATCTGCCAGCCATCGACATCAACGGTTGTGCCGTCAGGCATCATGAAAGCAGAGTCGCTTATTCTGACAAGTTGTTTCTCGCTAATATTATAAGCTTTCAAACGCTCTACAAACTCATGATTGTCCTCCAAAACTCTCACAACCTTTCCTTTGTTATTATATAAGGTGTATTCGTAAGGCTTTGTAACAGAGGAGTTAATGTTGATAAAATATTTGAAAGTATTGCTAAAGCGAGCGCTGCTAACTCCTTCAAGACCAACGAGTTCTCTCATCTTACCGTTCAAGTTCACAGCATAAATCCGACGCTCGACCGGCGAAGGCTTCGCTGCTTGGAAATAAATCTCTTTCCCGTCGAAACCATAGATTTTAGTGACGTCCCAGTTGCCAGAAGTAAGAGCTCTTCCCTCCGAGCCATCGAATTTGCACATGTAAATATGATTATAACCTGATTTCTCGCTCGTCATGAGGAACGATTTACCATCTTCGAGGAATGTCCAGTCATCGGTAATATCAATATAGTATTGATTTTTCTCGTCATAAAACACCTTTGTCTCGCCGGTTTCAGCGTTTGCGGCAAGAATTTCAAGATGATTCTGATGACGGTTGAGTCTTTGAATAGCCAGCACATTAGCATCTTTCGTCCATTTCATTCTCGGAATGTATATGTCTGTCTCCTCACCCGTATCCATCTTTTGGGTTGTATTGCCATCGAGATTATAAACATAGACCTCAACAACCGAATTGTCCTCGCCCGCCTTTGGATATTTGAAACTATACCATTCTGGATAGAGACCCCGGAACTCTTCCATCTTAAACTCTTTCACTTTCGACTCATCAAATTTGTAGAAAGCGATTTTCCTGCTGTCCGGCGACCAGAAGAAGCCTTGCGAGAAGCTGAATTCTTCCTCATAGACCCAGTCGGGAGCGCCATTGATAATATTATTGTAGAGACCGTCGAATGTGAATTGCGTCTCTTCATTTTTTTCTAAATCTTTGATAAACAGATTATTATCGCGCATAAAAGCGACTTTTGAAGCATCAGGGGAGAATGTCGCGAGTCGCTGGCTTCCGTTTGTTGAAAGCGGGACGAGTTTTTTTGTTGCGATGTCGTAAACGTAATAATCAGCTGTAAATGAATGACGATAGATATAATCGACATTTGTGAGGAAAAGCGCCTTTGATTCGTCATCGCTGAATATATAACTATAGGTGCGAATCGGCAAGGTGTCGCCCTCCGGAACAAGTTCCCTGAAGTTGAAGAGAGTGTTGACCATTTTGCCGGTCTTATAACTATAGATGTTAAACTCTCCTTGTTCGATGGTGCCGTACGTTTCGCCATCTCGCATCGGATTCATGCCTTTGATGCCCTTCATTTGGAGCGTAGGACGCTCATAAATGTCGGCTAATTCTAAATTTTTCTTCTCTTGCGCGTAGGATGTCGCATTGAGGACAACAGCCAACGCAATGATTAACAGATACTTGACTTTTTTCATACTATCATATATTTGGATTTTCAAAGATATAAAAAAAAAATTACAAAAAAAGTTTGCACGAATAAAAATTTGTTGTACTTTTGCACCCGCAAATGGGACGGTAGCTCAGTTGGTTTAGAGCGCATGCTTGACAGGCATGAGGTCACAAGTTCGATCCTTGTTCGCCCCACGGAGTGGAGACGTCATAACATGGCGTCTCTACAAATAAGACGAGGGTCGTTAGCCCAGTTGGTTTAGAGCGCTGCCTTCACACGGCAGAGGTCACTGGTTCGAGTCCAGTACGACCCACAATGGATGAATATCAATAACTTACATCGAAAATTGTAAAAAAATCGGTGCAAAAACGGCACACGGATTTTAAACGGTTTCTGATGACCTTTTTCAGCCATTTTGGAAGGAAAAGGATAAAAAAATGTCTGTTTGCAAACCTGAATTATCTTTACAGTATATTCCCTCACAATTAAAAAAGCAGAAGTCTCACGGCTGGATTATCGAATATTACGCTCTTGACGGCACAGGCTCGTTGCACCGTATGTGCAGTGTCCAAATAGAAGTGCAACGAATTTCGGGGTAAAACTATGAAAAACACTGCGGGGGAAGCCTATGTGGCGGGGGCGCAAAGCCCCCAAAAACGTCTAACAGCAATACAAACAAAAAAAGGAGACCGAAGTCTCCCCAAGATTAATTAATTTTGTATTGCAATGTACAATCAACTAACCTCAGAACAAAGGTACGAAATATACCTGGGAATAAAAAGAAAGTGGAGCATAAGTAGAATATCTCGCGAAATCGAGGTGTCCGCGTCCACCGTGCTTCGAGAGATCAGACGCAACAGTAACATCAACGGCGAATACGTGTGGCGCACCGCCCAACGCATGGCGGAAGCGCGCAAGCACGGGCTGGAGGGCAATCACCGCAAACCGGCGGAGTTATGGTGGCGTATCGAGCAGATGATAGAGGAAGAGGACTGGTCGCCATCGCAGATTGCCGAAGTGCTGCGCAAGGAGGGTATTCATATCGCAAGACAGACCATCTACAACCACGTGCATGCAGACGCTAGCGGGCGTCTTGCGAAGCATGTGCCGCATGAACTGAAGTACACCAGAAGAATCAAGGCGATACGCCCCACCAAGGCCACAAACATAACCAACCGCACAAGCATCCACGACCGTCCCAAGGAGGCGGACGGCACACGCTTCGGCGATTGGGAGATGGACACCATCGTGGACTCATGCGGCCACGCTATTGTCACGCTCACGGAGCGTTCCACCAACTTGCAGAGTCCAGTACAACCAACAACGAAGTGATACCCGGCAAGTCAAACACTTGTCGGATACCATAATCGACGCAAAAACGGCGCAGAATATTTTTCGCGGTTTTTTCTTTCGGTGGACTGAGTTTCGCCAATAGAAAAATATCTATTGCCAAAACATCTCACAAAATCCGACTACTGACCGACACCACCACGCTCCACATCATGCGGCCACATAACAACAGACAAAATTTTTATTTTTTTTCATTTTTTATTTGGACATGTTATTTTTTTTAATTTTGCAACGATGATAATGATTCTTCAACTTTCAAACAGTAGAAACCAATGAAAACGATTCCGACATCAGGCATGAACAGGTTCATCAGAGCCGCGGTCTCTTTGTGACTTAACATAATTTTGTTTAAAATCGTCTTTAAACAACACAAAAGAGACCGGATTCTCAGGCATCAACACGCCTTTTTATTAAAACTTATTTTTCAATCTTTAAAAATATACTGAAATAAAAATATTATCGAAATTGTCTGCCGCATTAGTATTAACAGCATTATTCACAGTAATCGCTCCAAAAGAAGTGGCGGCTGAACAACAGCCGGATTGCGTCACCATACAGATAACCAGCCCCGACGGCACACAAAGCGGCTATTGCGTTGTCTGTAACGACGAGGACTTTAGATTTTACTTGGAACATTACTGCCATATCAAACTTGAAACGGAAAAATAAAAGCTACTATTCACGAACGAATAAACATCATGAGAAAAACACTTGTTGTCACTATAATCATATTGTTGTGTTTCTCCGCCAAGGCTCAATGGTTTGACACGCCGATAATAGAGTTGGACACGGCACAGCTTGTTGTGATGTATAATCTGACTTTTGTTCAAGACACCAACCATCCCAACTACAAACAACAGGAGAGACAGATATTGTTAACCGGACGTTGGGCAAGCAGCTTTCAGGCGTACAACAATTACAATTTAGATAAGATAGGAAGACAGAAGCGGAAAGACGGGACTATGGTTGAATGGCTTTCGTCGGGCGTCTCGGCACAGGAGTTCGGCTGCCGGTTTTATTTCATAATATACAAGGAACACGATAAAGGTGCAATTATCACAACGGAGCGTGTGTTTTCCATAGCCACATTCAAATACGAGGAGAAAGCCGACGACTTCAATTGGGAAATCACCGAAGAATCCTCTACGATAAATGGTTATCAGGCGCAAAAGGCGTATTGCGATTTCGGCGGCAGAAGGTGGGAGGCCTGGTTCACGCCAGAAATCCCGTACAGCGAGGGACCATACAAGTTCTGCGGTCTGCCGGGTCTCATCCTGAATATCGCCGACACACAAGGGCATTATGTATTTGAGACTCTGTCGATAGAGAAGCCCGAACCGGGAACGATGGTGGAATTCAAAGACAGAGATGATTATGTCGTCTCAACAAAGAAAGAGTTCTTCAAGGTTCACGACGACAACAAAAAAAACATTGTCAACGTGATGAAAGCAAACGGCGGTGACGCACAAATGGTTCAACGTGCCGGACAGGTAGAGTTGTCTAAAAACAACCCTATCGAACTGGACAGGAAATGAGGAAAACGAAAATAATTTTATTGTATCTCTCGTTCGTTAGCAGCATGGTTAACGCACAGATATCCATTAACGGAAGGATCACCGACACCATAGGCAATCCCATCTCGAACATCAGTGTATTGGTGCATGCGGCCGGCAGCAGTTCTATTTCCGCATACGGTTTTTCCAACAATGAACCCAAATCTGTCAATAGAAGTGGAATAATTTGTGGCCAAATTTGTAATACGTTGACAATGAGCCATTTATAAAACCTATTTTCTA
>OLGV01000396.1_pt1 | contig 19052 bp, 16 predicted proteins | sample 1605761 | NCBI WGS metagenome assembly OLGV01 (sample SAMN03283245) | human gut metagenome | biome: human-associated habitat; material: feces | host: Homo sapiens | place: Peru | collected 2012
CAGTAGTCTCCCTGGAATTTCTCGGGTTCCTTACCTTTCAGACTATGCTTTTGTTGGCTCATTGCTTTCAAAGAACTTCCCAAATCTTTTTTGTTGATTGGGACTGCAAAGATACAGCGTTTTTTATTTGTGTCAAGAAAAAAAATGAAAAAAAATAAAAAAAAATATTTTTAATTGATATTCAATATGTTAGTCTGGACTATTTTTTGAAAACAATGAAAAAAAACTCCCCTAAACACCTATCAGAGACCTGTTTTTTGCCTTTTTGGGGAAGTTTTTTAAATAAAATTACGCCAAATCTCCGGAAATAAAAAAAATCTTTTTATCGATTATCTCCATTTTGACCATTCCGATGACAATAAAATTGACCAAGATACGCTCCGCCGCTTTTCTCTTCAGGTGTGAAATTTCCAAAAAATCTTCAAAACTGATCTTGCCATGCTCGTTTAGATGGCGTAAAAGGAGCATTTCTTCGTCTGTAAAGGTTATTTGAATGTTGTTTTTATCCTTTTCGTGCTTCCATACCTTGAGCAATATGCTGTTGGCTACGATATTTTCGTCCTTTACGCGTACATACACCTTATATATATTATTATGGTCGGGGGCTTTGTGTTTGTGGTGTCTGCTTTTGGGTATTATGACTTCAAGAACGGTTTTTCCGTTGATATTCCACTCTTTTGCGGAATATTCAACTTCCGGACGACAGTACATCTGTGCCGCGGTTTGTATCATGTGCTTCTCTTCCTCGGATCTGATGCCTGAAATGGAACCGTTGTCTTTGACACCTATTAATAAACGTCCTCCGTCGGTGTTGGCGAAGGCTGTTAATGAACGCGCTATTTTCCTGCTGTCGGATACTTCGAATTTGAAATCCAACATCTGATGCTCGCCCTCCGATATCAATTTTTGAATATGCCCGTCCATACTCTTGATTTTTTGCAAAAGTATTAAAAAAATCCTTTCGATGGTTTTTAATCTGATTTTTTTCGACAGGAAAGGGCGGAGGGCGAAAAAGTCATTTTCAGGCGTTTTAAGCGCATTGATTTTTTGAGACGAAGAAACTTGTTTTTGGCGTGAAAAAGTGTCTTATATCAAAAATGTAAATATGTAAAGCCACCATTTAATTCCAATCCGCCAAATTAACAAATGTAAAACAACAAACAGCAAACGAATGACAATCAAACACATACATAAGTGCAAAGGTGTTGTTTACAATTGTAAAAAGAAATGTTAAAAATTACAAAAATAAAAATATTCAAATGTTAATAAAATTTTACATAATAATAAGAAAATCAATATTTAAATGAAGAAAATCAAAACTAATACTTTAAAAAACATATATATTTTATAATTTTTACGTAAAGTTTGATTACGAAATACAAGTAATTGTTAGTAAAGACTTTTAAAATAAAAAACGAAAGTATTTATTAAATAAAATTTAGAACCGTTCGTGATTTACAAAAATAAAATGCAAAAAATTAACTTTTGTATCGTTTTTCTTTTTACTTTTGTAATCTCAATCAGTGTTAAAAACGAAATTTTCAGGAGGAATATACCATGGAAAATATCAAGGATAGACTTGCCCATATTCTCAGGGCTAAAAATTTGACGGCGTCACAATTCGCGGAATTAATGGGAATTCAACCCTCAAACGTGTCACATTTACTTAATGGAAGAAATAAACCAAGTCTCGATTTTTTGATAAAACTAAAAGAAATTTTTCCGGAATACAGCTTCGATTGGATTATTATGGGAAAGAAACCAATAACAATAAATGAGCCACAGCCGGTCGCTTCTGATAATCAAGAGATGCTATTTGAAGATGAAGAGGACAATCGAGTGATTGAATTCGATGATATTGACGAGAATTATCATGAAAAAAACTCAAAAAGTGAACATAAAATCATAGATACTCAATCTAATATTGTGGCAAATACAGATATTTCGAAAGTTTTGATTGTTTATTCCGACAAAACATTTGAAATACTCAAGCCTCGTGGTTAATTAAAAGAATCTATCGGTAAAAAATTATAAAAATGTGTTTAACATTGATATATGAAGAAAAATGTGTATATTTGTTTTCTGAAATATTAGAATACATCAATGTCCAAACAATTGTTTTTCAATAAGTTCCAAGAATTTATATCACAGTTTAAACGTGTGGTTATTGTTTCACACGTCAACCCTGATGGTGATGCGATAGGTTCCTCGTTGGCGTTTCATTATTTCCTTTTAAAGATGGGAGTTGACGCTAAAGTGATTATTCCCAACGATTTCCCCTCTTTTTTGTCGTGGATGCCCGGTATTGAAAATATTCTGGTTTACGATAAAAATTCAGAGAAAGGCGTTGAATACCTTAATTCCGCAGATTTGATTTGTTATCTTGATTTTAATCACCCATCACGTACAGGCTTTATACACAATGATTTATGCCATTGTAAAAAGACACCCAGATTACTTATAGATCATCACAGAGATGCGGATTGTTCTCAATTTGCGGCGTGTTTGCTGGATTTGGAGACGTCGAGTACTTCTGAACTTGTTGCCGAACTTATTCAGTATCACGGATTTGATAAATATCTGGATGATAATATCTCAACTTGTCTATTAGTTGGAATCATTACTGATACAGGTTCCTTTGCACATTCAATATACCATCCTGAAACGTTTGAAATTTGTGGAAAAATGATATCTCCTACTGTTAATTATCAATTGATACACAGTAAGATATACAATACTTTTTCAGAAAACAGGCTTCGTCTTCTCGGCTATTGTATCAGCAACAGAATGACAACGCTTGATGAATATCACACCGCTTATATTTATCTCACTAAATCTGATTTGGAGGCTTTTAACCATCAAGTGGGTGATACAGAAGGTGTTGTGAATTTTCCATTGATGATTGATGGTATCAAGATGTCTGTGTTAATTACTGAACGTCAAGGTATTATACGTTTTTCTTTCAGATCGAAAGGCAATTTTTCCGTACACGAGTTTGCAAAGGCGCATTTCAATGGCGGCGGGCATACTAACGCTGCCGGTGGCACGTTAGATTGTAATATGGAAGAAGCAATAGCAAGGTTTTTAAAGGTTCTGCCACATTATAAAGTTATGTTGAATCAATAATGGCGAGGTCTTTTATCAAAATATCGCAGGTTTTTGCCGCTTTAAGCTTTATTATTACCTTTGGAGCTTGTTCGGACGTGAATACTCCGAATAAATTGCAAAATACTGGTAAAAAAATAGAGAAAGACAATCTCGACAGTTTAAACAGACACCTTGTCTCTATGGAAAAAGAAGTAATAAACGAATATATTTTAAATTCGGGCGCTGATTTTTTGAAAACTGGTACTGGCTTATGCTATCGTATTATAAACAAAGGAGATAGTGAACTGATTAAGAGAGGACATGTTGTCGTTATGGATTATGAATTGAGGCTCTTAAATGGTGATTTGATATATTCTTCTGAAGAAAACGGTAAAAAAATGTTTGTGGTAGGATATGGTGGAGTTGAAAGTGGCTTGGAAGAGGCTGTTTTGTATCTTCATAAGGAAGATGAAGCCGAAATTATTATTCCGTCACATTTGGCGTATGGTTTGACCGGCGATGGCAACGGAATCCCAATCAGAGCTACTCTTGTGTATAAAGTAAAAATTATTGAAAATCAATCAAATAAATAAATTATTAAAATTAAAAAAAATGAAAAAAGTATTTTTAATGATGACCGCATTCTGCGTGATGCTCTCAATGCTGACGGGTTGCGGTAACGGTAACGCACCCAAGGGTTATAAGGCGACAAACAGCGGCCTTTATTATCATTTCCATGTGAATAATGATGGAGAACTGCCGAATATCGGTGATTTAGTGGAAGTTACAATTGCTTGTTATGTGAACGACACCACAATAATAATTCCAGCTTCAAAAAATATTCTTCAGGTCGGCGAGCCGTCATTTGCCACAGACTTCATGGAAGGTATCGCAATGATGCACAAAGGAGATTCTGCTTCGTTCATCGTCAATATCGACTCGACATTCCATTATCTTTTCAGAGTTCCGGAGCTTCCAAAGGAATTCAACAGTACTGATGTCATGAGATTTGATGTGAAAGTCAACGATTTCTATCCTGAAAGTGAATATATGAATAAAATGATTGAAGCGATTAAGAAGCAATATCCGGAAGAAACAGAGCGCGCATACGCAGAGATGCAGCAATATTTCGCAATGAACAATATTGTCGCAACTCCAACAGCGTCAGGACTTTACTATGTGATGATAAAAGAAGGAAACGGCGAAATGCCTGTTCAGGGTGATAATGTGAAAGTGCATTACACTGGCAAACTACTAAACGGCAATGTTTTCGATTCGTCTGTTGAACGCAATGAACCCATCGAAGTGCCAATCGGCATGGGTTATGTCATTCCTGGTTGGGACGAGGGTATCATGATGATGTCGAAAGGCGAGAAAGGCGTGCTTTATATCCCTTATTATCTTGGTTATGGAGATAGAGGCGCCGGCGCTGACATTCCTCCGTTCTCAAACTTGATTTTTGAAGTTGAACTTATTGGTTTCTAATATCTTATGAGAAGACTGCCATCATATTTCCTTTGTCTTTTAGGCTGCGTAATTCTATTTTCATGCGAAAAAACAGTATTTCGAGGCTTCGACAAGATGAAAAACGGCGCTTATATGCAATTTCATGAAGTCAACAAACAAGGTGAAATGCCTAAAATCGGAGACTACGTGATAATTGATGTGAAACATACGATGGGCGAGACGCTTTTCTATTCATCGGAGTATGAAGATGAAAACGGACTTGAGGTGGAGCTGACGGAACCCTCTTTCGTGGGAGATATGATGGCAGGACTTTTAAATATGCATTTAAATGATTCGGCAACGGTCGTTTTTCTTGTGGACTCATTGTGTATCAAGTCGATGGGAATGAAAGCCGTGCCGAATTATCTTACCGCGGGAATGCCGGTTTATATCGATATTAGACTTAAGACCATTGTTCCTGCCGAAGAAGTTGCAGCACAACAGAAGATGGAGCTGCTGCGCAGACAGCAAGACGATGAAGACCGTTTGGCAATGTATTATTCCAATGAGAAATATACAATTACTGAAAGCGGTCTTATCATATTGAATGTCAAAGGTAAAGGACCTGGACCTAAAGACGGTGAGATTTTGAATATTAATTTCAACCTGATAACTCTTGACGGTGACACTTTGCTGGATCTCTTTGAAAGAGAGCCTGTCGCAGTAAGATATGGCGATTTGGAATTGGGACTTGGCTTTGCCGAGGCGATGGGATATGTCCCGGCAGGAGGCGAAGGGCATTTTGTGATTCCTTCCTCCTTGGCTTTTGACAGCCTCGGTCTCGAAAACTCGATATTGCCATATACGTCTTTGGTGTTAAATGTGGAGAATACAAGTATTCTAACACAAGCGGAATACGAAGCTGAACAAATAAGGCTTCGGGAAATCGAAGAAATCGAAAACCAAAAACGTTTGAAAGAAGAGCCTGATAGAATTGAGAAATTTGTGAAAGAGCACAATATACAAGTCGCTCCAAGTCCCTCTGGCGTTTATTATCTTGAAATTGCCAAAGGAGCCGGCGAAGTGGTTGACATTGGCGATGTGGTGTCAATTCATTATAACCTCTATAACATAGATGATAAGCTGATTGAAACAAGTTTTGAAGGAGAGCCTCTTCAGTTTGTTTACGGTAACAATGAAATGGTTCCCGGAATCGAGGAAGCTGTCGGAAACATGAGAGTAGGAGGTAAAGCCACGATAGTCGTGCCGTCGGAGATGGGGTTTGGTGATATTGCGATTGATAAAGAACTACCGGCTTATTCCACCGTTGTTTTCTATATTGAACTCATTGACGTTCAGAAAGTTCGTTAGTTTCATAGAAGTCTTTCTTGTCGGCGTGAAAGCAGTCGATGGCTGTGATTATCGCCATACAACTCCACACAGGCACCGCTAACTTGTCGGTGTCAAGGAAGTTGTTCAATATTCCATGCACGTAGTAACCGAGTAAGGAAAGTGTGGCGGCGAGAACAATAATCTTGGATTCTTTGTTTTTCGCTCTTCTGTATGTCATGAGACCAGAGTACATGAAAACCACCACTATGGCGACAACGAGCAAGGCTCCCGGCACCCCTTGTTCCGACAGTGTGCCGATGTATTCGCTGTGAGCGTTGCCCATGTCTCCGGAATTGGTGCTTATGATGGTTTTATTTCTGGATTCTTGGAAAGGAGCATAGACGAATTGGTAAGTGCCTGGTCCCCAACCGAATAATGGTCTTTCCTTGAACATTCTTATCGCAGAGTTCCAACGATTAATGCGCTCAAGATTCGATGCGTCGGTGGTGATATTCGTCATTGATTGGATGTTTTCAACAATGTTTCCTGACGCATCTTGCTCGTTTTTAGACAAGGAATCGAAGATTTGTTGCTGGAATGTGAAAAACAGTCCTATTAATATTGCCGCTATGATTGCGATATATTTGAACTTAATCTTGAGAAGGACGCAAGCCAACACGCCGAGAGCCGCTATGAGGCTAATCCATGAGGCGCGGCAGAAAGACAGAATGATGGCGAGAACCAGTATGCACAGCGTTATTATCACACCTATACGCTTGTGGATTTTCATATTGGGCATAAACAGATAGGCGACGCACAACACTATATACATCGCCAATGCCGCGCCATAGGCTGTATGGTCGTTATAGAATGGAGACATGACCCAGTGGGCGGTGTCGCCGTCAAATCCATGAGCGGCGTGGTTGTAAATGGTATGAAACACAACGATTATGAGACCGGCAATGTATAACCAAATGAATCTGTTGATGTTTTTCGGATTTTTAAAAAGCTCGGCGCAAAGAAAATAAGAAGGGACAACAAACCAAAGCCTCGACACGAAGAACTTCAGCGAAACTATCGGCATTTCACTGGTTATAGTGGTGACGACCATCCATGTAAACATCATAAATATCACAATGGATATCGGATGTCTGGTGATTTTGTAATCGAAATTCCTTTCGTAAATGTATTTTGCGATGAATAACACCAAAACGCCGGCGAGTAGAGGCTCTGCCGGTAAAGATACGGCAAGCCCGCCGGTGATTGTATCCAAGTTTATTGACAGCGGGGTTAAAAACGCTATTAAAAGAAGGATTTTGTCCAATGAAAAAACATATAACAGCAATATGCCAACGACTGCCGGGACGGCAAAAGCAAGATAGGTGTCTTTTTTGATGGTAAAATAAAGTCCTATCGCAACAACCAATGCAGCGATGATATATAAAGAAACTGTTTTTGCAAATTTCGACATTATTTGAGCAGGTTCTTCTTGCCTTCTATTATATAAATCACGAGAATCGTAATGAAGCAGGCGGCGAGACCGCATAATGCCACAACGACCCATCTTACGGGATAAGCTTTTTTATCGGAGACAAAAGGTTCTGAAATAACGTTTGAGAACGTCATGTCGCTTTTGTAGAAGCGAAGATGCTGCTCATAATCAAATTTTGTGTTGCTGTACGTTTCGCTTTCCCTCTGGATAAGGTTTTTCAAAGCAAGCATGTCAGAGCCGTATTTCTCCATGTTTATCAAAAGAGTATCGACAGCGTCTTCTTTGACTTTTGTGCCCCCGTCGGTTCTCAACATACCTCTTGTCACCTCTTTTGACTGGTATTCGTAGTCGAGAAGTCCATATTTTGATGATAATTCAGACATCTTCCGCTTAAGGGAGTCAATGAACATTTGCTTTTCGTTTAATGTCTGTTTATACATGTTGATAACCTCAAGTCGTTTGCTTTTATGAAGCTTGCCGACTTTATAATTATATAGTCTGATGATTTCATTTACCATCGCGCAAGCGATTTCCGGGTCTTTGTCCAAAACTTTAATCAACACGGCGTCGTATGGTGTTCTTGAAATGCTTACATTGGTACGGTACTCGTCAATAAGAGCTGTTTTCCAATATTTATACCCTTTGTCAATCTTGTAATGTCTCATCAAGTCGAATTTGATGACGACTGAATCCATTATCTCGTTTGACTGCATGATTTGAAGCATCTGCTCCGTGAAAGTTTCGTCAGAATAGGCGGAGACGTTGCTTGGGTAGAGTGTCGCTTCTGATTTATACATCGGAGTGATGAATCTTGAGCCTGAAAAGATTGCGCCGAGGATTGCCGCTACGACAGTGATTATGACGATGTGCCATTTCCATTTCCAAATGGTTTGAACCATTGATGTGCTGTTAAAATAATTGTCCATTACGTATTTGTTTGATAAGCAAAATATAATCTACAAAAATAGTGAAAAAACTTAAACCATTCTTATTTTTTACGAATTATTTCTTGATATTTTTCATGGAGGAGTGGATTAAATCCCTTATCTCGTTGTAATTCAGCATCTTGGTTAGGAATGCGATAATGACGCATAATGCTGTGGCGATGCCAAATGATACGCCCCATTTCAATGTCAGGGTGGTTGACAGATAAGTGCAAAGGCTTATCAGCGCTAAAAATGCGATGATACGGAACCAGAATGCGTTGCCCAATTGTAGATTGAAGATTTTTTTTGCGATGAAGAACTGTATCACGCAGGTGACGAACTGCACGCAAAGGCTGGTGAATGCCGCTCCGACAGCTTTGAAATGAGGTATGAATATAAGATTAAGCACGATATTCAAGACAACGCCGCAGGCTGCTACAATGTTCAATTGCTTCAGATTGCCGTTGGCTGTAAGCAGTGTTCCGAAAATATAAGTTGTTGATATTGACACGAAACTTCCCATCAGGATTTTTAAAATAATGGAAGATTCCTCGTTGATTTGCCCGGGATACATCAACTTCATGAAATTGCTGCTGTAGAATATGCACAGCACGGCTATAATGCAAGTCATCGACAACATTATGCTAAACGATTGCTTGACAAGACCTTGTAAGTCTTCTTTTTCCTTGATAATCGCTGCAAAAAGTGGCAGAAGTATCACGGAAAACAGGTAGGAGATGTTGTTTCCCGCGTCGAAGAGACGCCATGCGCGCGCATAAACTCCCGCTTGGGCCGCGGCGATGTCTTCCGGCAGCAGACGCTCGATTAAAACCGGCTCAAGACGGTTGTAGAAACTCATTAACAGCACGAGCAAGGCGTATGGAAGACTTTGTTTTATTATGATTATCACAAACGGGATATTAATTCTGATTGTGAGTTTCCCGGTATGACGGAGCACTATTACAGTCGCTATTATAAGTGTAATGATATAAGATGCCGTTTGCGCGTAAATGTAACTGTAGATGTTGAAGTCCGACTTGGGGAAGAAGCCTGACCACAATAAAAAACTGCAAATCAATATCATAAGCACCCGGTCGAGTACGGAAAGCAAACTGTCGGTCTTGAAAAGCAGCAAGGCCGAAATGTTGGAACGTACATATAATATAAATGAAAGCAGTACTTGATTGAAACCGAATATCGCAAGCAATTTCAACTGCTCGCCACGGTACCCTATTAGCCAGCCTATGGTGAAAATGACAATGAAATAAAGTATCGTGAGTAAAATCTTGGCTTGTGAAATACCGACGAAATGCTTCGAGAGCAATTGGTTGTTCTGGGCAATGTTACGATTGTTGAAGTTCGTCAGACCTAAATCAAGCAATATATAAAACAGGTAAGAGAACTGTGAAATGGACAAGTAAAGACCGTAGGAAGTATCGCCCACAAGATTCTGAACGGCAACGTCAACGCCAAGAATCCAGAACGGTTTTATCAAAAGGTTGATAAAAAGTAAAAAAATAATATTTTTCAAGAACTTCTTGTTCATCTCCAATAATCAAAAGGCTAACGATAATAAAAGAATTATTATTATACTTTTAATTAAAAATTTACGTTACAAAAATAGTACATTTTGGATTATTTTCGTAAATTTGCAAAGTAATTTTTTAAAAGTTGAAATATTACTCGGAACAGGAAATATTAGAGATTGAGAAATCGTACGAAGAGCTGATTCAGAAAGTGAGCGAGACGATGTCGTTGGAAGAGGTGGGTTTCATCAGGAAAGCCTATGATTTGTGCTGCTTGAAATACGACGGAATGCATATTCATCAAGGACGGCCGATGATGCTTCATGTGCTTGATGTCGCTAAAGTTTGCTATTCGGAGATGGGCATGCACAGCAAAACCGTCGTATGTGCCTTGCTTCACAATATTACAACAGTTTCGGATGTTACTTTTGACGAGATAAAAGAGCAGTTCGGGGAGAGAGTGGCGTTGATACTCGAAGGGCTGATTAAAATGATGTCGCTGAATATGTTGCGTATCTCCACTCAATCCGACACTTTCAGAAAACTTTTCCTATCGATGATTGACGATATCAGAGTGTTGATGCTGATTATCGCTCATTGTCTGTCGAATTGTCGCAATCAAGGCGACATTGATGTCCGTGTTGATATAAAACCTTCTGATAGTGAAGATGTTATAAAAAAAAGAAAGGTTGATAGGTTTTTTGAAATCACAAAATATTTAATCATACCGATAGTCCATCGCCTTGGTCTGTATAACATTAAAAAGGATATGGAAGAGGCGGTGATGATTTACGAAAACCCCAGGGAATACAATGAGATAAAGGAAAAAATCACGATGACGCATGCGATGCAAGAGGAGAAAATGGCTAATTTCCTTTTGCCGATACGTCAGGGATTGAACAAGGAGGGGTTTGACTATGTGATAAAATGGCGCACCAAATCTATTCCGTCGATTTTCGCTAAAATGAAGGCGCAAGGGGTGTCATTTGAACAGGTTTATGACCTTTTTGCCGTCAGAATCATTATTAACAGCTCGAAAATAAAGAAAGAAATAGACGACTGCTGGAATGTTTATTCCATTGTGACCAGTATATATACTTCGAATCCGAAGCGTTATAGAGACTGGATTTCGAAGCCCAAGGCTTCAGGCTATGAGTCGCTGCATACCACTGTGAAATACGGCGATGATTGGGTGGAGGTGCAAATCAGAACGTCGAGAATGGATGAGATAGCTGAAAAAGGCAACGCCTCTCACTGGTCATATAAAAGCCATAACGACAAACATCAAACGGCCGATGAATGGCTGAATCGGATTAGAAACATTCTGGAATCCTCTGACCAATTGGATTCCGATTCGTTAGACGACAAACGCGCTAAAAAAGGCAAGTCCGACAAAATGTATGTGATAACGCCTCAAGGGGAGGTGAAACAACTGCCTGCCGGCTCCACAATCCTTGATTTCGCTTTTGAAGTGCATACTCAAGTCGGAACACGCTGCATAGGAGCGCGCGTTAATGGTAAAATGCAACCGATACGATATGTCCTTAACAACGGCGACCGCGTTGAAATACAAATAAGCAAGAGACAGACACCCAAGTCCGACTGGCTTAATTATGTCAATACGGAGAAAGCAAAGTCTAAAATCAAAAGGTTTTTGAAAGATGAGGAGATGAAAGAGGCTGAACTTGGCAGCTCTATCTTCCACAGGAAACTTAAAAACTGGAAAATCGCCTTTAACGACAAGATTTTCACCGAATTACTTAAAAAATACGATTGTGAATCGGGGATTGAGTTTTATCATAATATCGCCACAAATCAAATCGACCTCGCCGAGATGAAGACATTTATCTTGTCTCAAACAGAAGAGAAAGAAATGCATAGGGTGGAGGAGGAGTTGAAAAAAGACAAGCCTGTTGAAAATGACAGCGATGCGATGAGTATTGGCGCAAATATCAATGGTTTCGCATTTAGAATGGCCAAGTGTTGCAATCCTATTCATGGCGATGAGGTGTGCGGTTTTGTCAATGTTGGCGGCGGCATCACTATTCACCGCGTCAATTGTAAAAACGCTATCGCAATGCAAAAACGCCATCCATATCGACTTATTGATGTGAAATGGCAAAGTGATGTGCCTTCAAGAGCTACCATTCGTGTGGTCGCAAAAGACAGTTTTGGTATTCTTAACGATATCACCGAGGTAATGAAACAAATGGAAATCAATATTATAGACGCGTCAATGGGTGTAAAAAACGGTCTTTATGAAAGTCGTTTTGTGGTACGTGTAACAAGCGTGAATTATCTTGAGCAACTCATTCGCAAACTTCGTTTATTGAATAATGTCACCGAAGTGCGGAGAATTGATTGACAATCGGTTATTTAGTCATAATATCGATGATTTCGGTATCGGTTTCTTTCATGCCGATGCTTCCAACCAATCCCACATTGTGAATAGTGTCTTCGATGTCGCGTCCTACTATGCCGTCGCCGGCTTCAAATTGCTGACCGTTTTTATACATATAGTAGCCCAAAAGACCTGATTCAACTGACGCTGCTATTTTTGCCGCGCATGATGCTTTTGCGCCGTCACAGATGATTCCGGAGACTGTCACGACAGCGTTGCATAATGTATGTTCAACAACGTCAAGGTTTTCACCGAGAAGATAGGCTATGCCGCATGCCGCTGCGCAACCGGCGCTGACTGCCCCGCAGTATGCCGACAAACGCCCTATGCGTGTTTTTTGGTGTATTGCTGTGAGGTTTGAAACGACTAAAGCCCGGTACAATCTGTCATCGCTGATATTATACTCCTCTGCGTATGCAATGACCGGCATTGACACTGTAAGTCCTTGATTGCCACTGCCAGAGTTGATGATGACTGGCAACTCGCAACCATTCATTCTGGCATCCGAACCTGCTGCGGCACGAGCTTTTGCCTTGATTTTGATGTCGTCGCCGTAATATTTTAATAAGGTGCTTCCAATATTGGCACCCCAATTGTTTTTCAAACCTTCGTCGGAAATGGCCTTGTTATATTCTATCTGTCGTCCTATAGTTTCTTTAATGTCCTGAATATCAACACTATCTGCAAAATCTACTATTCCAGAAACGGTGAGGCAGCCACGGTCTGTCAACTTTGTGGCTGGTTTACAAATCGCTTCGCTATGGAATAGTGTTTCGTTGTCTTTTTGGATATGAACGATATTGGTGTGGAAACCGCAGATTCTGACATCGGCATGATGCTTCCCGTTATATTCTATTATCGTAACGTCCAATTGTTCCTGGCAACTGACATGTTTGACATCGATAGGTGTGGAGGCAAGGAATTTTTCAGTTTCTTTTTTCTGGTCAGGCGTTACGTTGGCGATAACTTCAAGAGCCTTGTCGGGGTTTCCTGCCACTATCCCGACGGCGACAGCGGCTTTAATTCCCTTCATTCCATTGGTGTTGGGCACGATAACGCTCTTCACGTTCTTTATAATGTTTCCGCTGGCAAGCACTTCGACTCTATCTGGTGTCGCACCCAATATTTGATGCGCCTTGGCGGCGGCGTAGGCGAGACATATTGGCTCGGTACAGCCCATCGCCGGAACTAATTCCTCTTTTAAAATATTGATATACAGTTGATAACGTGAATCTGATTTGTCCATATTAGTTTCCTTTCGTTATTTCCATTGATGTTATTTCTATATTGCCGTTTTCCGGAAGTATTTCAATCCATGTGTTGTCTTCGCTGAACCATTTGTATTGCGAGCCTATTCTCACGATGAAGTCGTTGACATCTTGATTTTTAGGCACACTGACTGTAAAACCGCCATTTTTGCCGTTCTTGCTGCCGTATGATATGTACATGATAAATGGTCTGTCGCCTAAATTCCTGGCTTTCAATAAAATATAGTTGCCGCGGCGAGTTGTGACATCCACGGGCTCGAAATCAAAACGTTTGGTCTCGCTGGAGTTGACAGTGATAGATGTATCAACAAGTTCGAGGAGTTTGTTCGCAGCCAAAATTTCACCGATTTCCCTTATTTTATTGGCTGGATAAGGATTTCCCGTGTTGACTTGCATGGCTTTTGTATAAAACTCTATCGCCTTGTCGTAGTTTTTTGTTTGGAACTGGACGTCTGCCTTGGTGATATATCCATTGTATTCATTTTGCAAACCCGCCAAACGCATGTTTTCATTTTGTTGTGCAAGCGCAAGCTGCTGATTGGCTGCCGGGTCGTCTGGTTTGTTTGTCAAAGCGATATTGTATTGCCTGATTGCTTCGGCAAAATTTCGGCTATCCATCGCATACTGTCCTTCCGACATGGCTTTATTGTAGTTCTCTTGTTTCTGACGCTGTATTTCTTCATGAAAACCTGCAATTGCAGCAAGTTTTTCTGTTGCGATTGCGTTTTGGGGGTCCAAAGCCAACACTTGATTGAATGATTGCTCGGCTTCGGCGTATTGTTTTTGTATAATTTGTTGATTGCCGGTGTCGATTAGTTCGTTGATTTGATTTTTACGCTGTCTTTCGGCCTCGGCAGCGGCCATGCGTTCCTGCTCCTTGCGTTGTTGCTCGGCGTACAAAATCATATCCTCGGCATTTTTTTTCTTTGCGAGTGCGCCGGCATTATTGGGCTTGAGTTCCAATGCTTTGTCATAGTAAGAAACGGCCAATTCGTAGTTTCGGGCGCTTTCGGCATTCTCGCCTTTGCCCATGAAATTCGCGAAGTCGCTGTCAAGTTTGGCTTTGTCGTTTTGTATTTTCCGATATTCGGGACTGTTTACGATTTCGTCAACGCGCGCAATCATGCCGATAGCGTAGGAATCATCGGGAATTACTGATAAAGCCGCTTGGTATGCCGTTTTTGCCTCATTGTATGAGCGGTCTTCATAGAGAGCGTCGGCCTCTATGATTTTCGCATTATAATTGTCGGCAATGTTTTTCTTGGTTTGCAGGTCTTTTATCTTGTCGGAAATATCGGTTTCATTCGGAAAAATTTGCAGTGCCTGTTCGTAAACTGTAATGGCTTCGGTATATTTTTTTCTTAAAGTAAATTCTTGTCCTTGTGTATTAAGTCTATCGAACTCAATAACTTTTAAATCATAAATTTCTTTCTTGCTTTTTGCATCTTGATATTTTGTTTTGGCCGCTGAATTGTTCGGATATATCTTTAATGCGAATTCGTATTGCATGACGGCTTCGGCGAACTTCTCTTCTTTTAAGAGCCTGTCACCAAGGGCAAGCATCTCGTTAAATGAGTTCAATTTATCTTTTTCATCTTTAAGAATCGTTGTGATTTCTTGTTTTTTGCCCAGTGCGTAATCGTCAAGCGGGAAAATCTTTAATGCTTTGTCATACTCTGTCAAGGCTTTTTCCAACTCGTTGTTGGCGTAAAAATTGTCGGCATTGTCGATGTATTCGAAGAATCGCTCTTCTTTTTTATTTTCTTCTCGTATTTTTTGCAGAGTGTTGTTTAACTTGCTTTTGGCCGATGCGTCACTGGGTTTTAAACGCAATGCTTCTTGATAATATGTTTTGGCTTTGATATATTCTTTTTTCCCATATTCTCTATCGCCCGATGATATCAATGACTGGAATGTGGGGGCGTTTTCCTGGGAATAAACAAATGTCGGTGAAACACAAAGTGTTCCAAACGATAATATGAAAATATATTTGATAAGAGTTCTCATTTTAATTTATTTTGCCGTCTTTTATAGTCAAGGTCCGATCCGCCATCTGTGCCAATTCTGGATTGTGTGTCACGATTACGAAGGTCTGTCCGGTCTGTTCTCTCAACTTGAAGAAAAGCTCATGAAGTTCTTTTGCGTTTTGCGAGTCGAGGTTTCCCGATGGCTCATCTGCCAGAATCACGGATGGATTGTTGACCAAGGCCCTTGCCACTGCCACTCGTTGTTGTTCTCCTCCTGAAAGCATCGATGGCTTGTGGTTCGCTCTTTCTGTAAGATTAAGATGGTCAAGTAGTTTTGTCGCTTTGCAGAAAGCGTTGCTTTTAGATTCTCCGGCAATAAAAGTGGGGATACAGATGTTTTCGAGAGCGGTAAACTCTGGCAAAAGATGATGAAACTGAAACACAAAACCGATGTTTTTATTACGGAAAGCGGCTATTGTCTTCTGGTTCATTTTGTTTATATGCTGTCCGTTGATGACAACTTCGCCTTTGTCGGCTTTTTCAAGTGTCCCGATGATTTGAAGCAGTGTTGACTTTCCGGCTCCCGATGCACCTACGATAGTAACTATCTCGCCTTTATCTATATGAATATCAATGCCTTTTATTACATCGACATTGCCAAAAGATTTATATATGCCTTTCGCTTCAATCATTATTCTTCGTTTTTTCCGTTTGCCTGTAGTTTGGCTCTTGTGAAAGGTTTGTTTCTGTCGAATAGATACCTGAACGTTATATGTGTTTTATAGTGACTTGCGCCCGCTCTTTCGGCGATTTTGAGCATCGGAGGATTGAAGTCGCCTATCCAATTGAGTTGCAGTTCTTTATATTTGAATTTTTTCTTGATGGCTTGCGATTCGAGTGAGCATACCAATCCTGCTTCAAGACCTTTTTTGCGATGTTCCGGCACGATTCCGAAAACTAATGATATGGCCCGGTCGCATATTTTCGATACCTTGACCCTCCAGAATATACGTAACTTATTGAAACCCTTGTCGTTGCCGTTTAATCCTTTATATATTAGATTGAGGTCAATCATCATTAGAAAGAATCCGATTGGTTCGCCTTTATAGTATGCGAAATGCATCAGGCGAGGGTCTATGATCGGTTTGAGACTGTTAAGCAGGGCCAATGCGTGTTGGCGTGTGAGTTTCGCCGCACCCGGAATGACACCCCAGGACTTGTTGTAAATCGTCAGGAAATCATCGGCATAGCGGTCGATTTTTCGTTTGTCAAGGATTTCGAAAGAATAGTCCGGATTCTCATATATGCGCGCTGCTTTTTCATGAAGTATAGGGTCGAATCCGCCTGGAATGAGGTTGCGTCGGAAAGTGAATTGTTTGAAATAATCCTTAAAGCCGTAATTCTCAAAGAGTTGTCTATAGTAAGGGTAATTGTATGGCATATTGTAAATCGGGTCGGTGAACCCTTCCACGAGGCAGCCCCAGAAATAGTCGCGGTCGCCAAAGTTTATCGGACCGTCCATGGCCTCGTATCCGCGCTCCTCCAACCATTTCTTGGCAGTGTCGAACAAGATGTTTGCCGCTTCTTGATTGTTGATGCAGTCGAAAAAGCCGCAGCCACCTGTCTTTTGACCGTTTTCTTCGTGCTCATACACCCTTGAAGTCTTCTCGTCGTAGAAAACAGCAATTCTTCCGACAATTGTGCCTTTCTGGTCGGTCAAATAATATCTTGTGGCATCGCCGTGGCGGAAAAGTTTGTTCTGTTCTCTGTCGAAAACCTTTTCGACCTCACGGTCAAGAGGTCTGACGTAGTGATTGTCGTTTTTATATAATTTCGACGGGAAGGCGAGCCATAGTTTAATCTCCCGTTTGCTTAAAACCTCGTGCAGTGTGTAATTTGACATTTAAAAAAATTATTCTTACTTTTGATATGAATCAACAATTTGTTTCGCTTTTTCAAAATCTTCGGCGTTGACAAGTAGTTCCGTGCTTTGGTCGGAATTGCCGTCAGCCCATCCGACAGCCACGCTTGATTGAAAGTTGTTGCGGACGATGCAGGGAATGTTCTCGTTTTGCAGCATTGCGGCAACATAATTGGCCTCGATGTCGGTGCCGATAAATACTGATTCGAATCTGTTTTCCATAATAATTAATTTTTTGCAAAGATAATAAAAAAATCATGTAATTTTGTTGTGAAAATTAAAAAAAATGAAAGATATTGATAATCAGGGCAAATATGATGCTTTTATAAAATATTTTGAAAAAAACATGCCTGTGGCTGAATCTGAATTGAAGTTTATGAACCCGTACCAGCTTATTGTCGCCGTGGTTCTTTCAGCTCAATGCACAGATAAACGCGTCAACATGACGACACCTGCGTTTTTCGAGCGATTTCCAGATGCGAAAACCTTGTCGGAAGCCGCGCAAGATGAAGTGTATCAGTTGATTAAATCGATTTCTTATCCCAATAACAAGGCCAAGAATTTAATCGGAATGGCAAAAGTTCTGGTATCTGACTTCAATGGTGTCGTGCCTGATAACATAGATGATTTGCAGAAATTGCCGGGGGTGGGGCGCAAAACGGCAAATGTGGTTGTCGCGGTCGCGTTCGACAAACCGGCAATGCCTGTCGATACTCATGTCTTCAGAGTCTCGGCAAGAATCGGTTTGAGCAAAAACGCCAAAACGCCCGTGGAAACCGAGAAGCAGCTTGTGGAGCGCATACCGCGACGGTTGCTTTCAAAAGCTCATCACTGGCTGATTTTGCACGGCAGATATGTGTGCGTGGCGCGTAAACCGAAATGTGAGATGTGTGGAATAAAAGAAATTTGCGATTTTTATCAAAAAAACAGCAAAAATGTTTGCTAACTCATAAAAAATATTTATATTTGTAGCGTTGCAGTTTGATTAAAAACTCGTCAGAATCGAGCTGTGATATTTGAAATTATGGTATTAACTTATTGATTTAAAATTATTTAGAAAATGGCAAAGACTATTGAGGAAGATGTCGAAAAAGTGAGACAGGAGAAAATGAAGGCTTTGGAAGCCACACTGGGAAACATTGAGAAATCGTTCGGAAAAGGAAGCATTATGCGCCTTGGCGACAATAAACAAGAGAAAATAGATTCGGTGTCAACAGGTTCTATTGGTTTGGACTATGCTTTGGGTATTGGCGGTATGCCACGCGGAAGAATCATTGAGGTTTACGGCCCCGAGAGTTCCGGCAAGACAACCCTGGCGCTGCATGTAATCGCAGAAGCTCAAAAACAAGGCGGTATCGGCGCTTTTATTGACGCGGAGCATGCGTTTGACCGTTTTTATGCAAAAAAATTGGGCGTTGACATTGAGAATCTGTTGGTGTCACAGCCTGACAATGGCGAGCAGGCGCTTGAAATAGCAGAAAACCTTATACGCTCGGGGGCTATTGACGTTATCGTAATCGACTCGGTGGCCGCATTGACACCGAAAAGTGAGATTGAGGGCGAGATGGGCGACAGCAAGATGGGACTGCAGGCTCGCCTGATGTCGCAGGCAATGCGGAAACTTACAGCCTCTATCAGCAAGACATCGACGGTTTGCGTCTTTATCAATCAACTGCGTGAGAAAAT
>OLGV01000399.1_pt1 | contig 18967 bp, 15 predicted proteins | sample 1605761 | NCBI WGS metagenome assembly OLGV01 (sample SAMN03283245) | human gut metagenome | biome: human-associated habitat; material: feces | host: Homo sapiens | place: Peru | collected 2012
CGCTCCTGATGATTGCCGGAAGCATTGCCGACACGTTCTACATGACCGAGCAGTGTTATAGCAAGGCGACGGGTACGCAGCAGAAGGAACTGTTTCTCATCCCCGGTGCAACGCATATCAAGACTTACTATGTGCCGGAATATGTGGACAGCGCGGTGAAGAAGCTGACGGAGTTTTTCGGGAATAATCTTTAGCCCAAAACGAAAAAGGCTTATACAAGTAGGATGAAACTTTTAAAGTATCGAAAGAAACAAAATGAAAGCAATCTATTTATCAAAACTCATGGCAGTATCCGCCTTACTGTTTGCCATGACTTTCCTGTCTTCTTGTAAAGATTAGGAAAACAGCATAGAAGAACCGGATACAGAAATCGACGGTGGAGAGAACGAGCCTCCTGCGGAATGATTTACGCCTTCTACGGACGGCTGAGTGTAGCATCTACCGATGTGGAGAAACTCCGCGCATCGAAAATTCCGCCTACATTCTTTGCCTATGGTACACGCGATCCGTTCTATCGCCAGTTCCAAGCGTGCGCCGCTGCCGTGCGTGAGGCAGGTGTCGAGGTAGAAGAACACGAATACGAAGGTATGCCGCACGGCTTCGGATATACGCATGAAGCGTGGATGGTCAGTTTTGACAGTTGGATGGGTAGGATAATGGCTAACAATTAAATCGTTTCTCGAAAGTTCAGAATATGATTTTTCGGATAAGATTATCGTACCGTTCTGCACCTATGCTTCGACTTATCGGGAGGAAACACTTGCCCAAATCGTAGAACTCACTCCCAATTCCCTTCATCTGCAAGGATTCGGAACAACCGGAAGAAATACAAATGGAGTAGAAAATTGGCTGAGAACGATTCAGGTTATACGATAAACAGCCAAAATATCGTTAAAAACAGTAAAACTCACAATCGCATTGACATTGATTGTGAGTTTTTTGTGAATTTATTTGTAATTTTACAAGCGGAAATCAAGCGGTTACGGCATGGAATACTCCAAAGATATCATCGTCGCTGACAAGTTGGGCGTTGTGAGAACGGATTCCGAGAAGGAATATCTGGCTCATTTGCTCTGCTTGGGCGGAACGTGCCGTTACCGTTTTAACGAGCGGGACTTCGAGTTGCACGCCGGGGATTTGTCAATTATCCGCAAACGGAAAATGGTCGAGAAGGTCGAGCCTTCGGATGACTTCCGATGCAAGATAATTTATGCCACGCCCGGCTTTATCGAGTTGTGCACGCCGCAAAGCAATTACGGTATGAAAGGATCGCTGGCTCTGTTTCTCAATCCCGTGATACACCTTACGCAGGAGCAGCAAATCGTCTGCCGCCGGGATTTTGATTTGTTGGAACTGCGCATCCGGAATACGGAACACCGTTTTTATCAGGAAACGCTCATCAACGCCATGCAGGCAGCTATCCTCGATTTCTTCGACTTTCACGCCACCCTCTACGGTCAGAGCGATATTTCGACGCAAAACGCCTCCATCATGAACCGTTTCTTGAAAATGCTAGAAGAGGGAACCTATCGTGAACACCGGGAGGTTTCCTATTACGCCGATTGTTTGTGCGTCACGTCTAAATATCTGTCGGAGGTGTCGAAAAAGGTCAGCGGATATGCCGCCAACTATTGGATTAACCGTTACACGATTCTCGATATTTCGCGGCTGTTGCGGGACAAGTCGCTGACGTTCGTCCAGATTTCCGATATGTTCGGTTTCTCGTCACCCGCCTATTTCAGCCGTTACGTGCAACAGAACCTCGGGCTTAATCCGACGGATTACCGGAAATAATCATCTATCAATTCTTATATAATCGGTAAAAATCGCAGTTTTTACCGATTTTTTTGTATCGCCGTTTCTCTGCCATCCCGCTACCTTTGCAAGGTAACAATTAAAAATCAGAGCGATATGAAATCATTGGTTATTACAGTATTGCTTTTTCTGACTTTATCGGTCGGAGCAAAGGCACAGGAGAACGCAAAAACATTTACCCCCGAGGAGCAAGCCGTCATCGATTTGTCGAACAACAAATGGGACTGGATGGCGGAAAAGAACGCCGATAAGCTGGCGGAGCTGTTTCACGAAAGTGCACAGTTCGTCCACATGGGCGGTTATTGGGGCAAGGAGCAGGAACTGAACACGATTCGTTCTGGGGCCATATGGTACAAGAAAGCCGAGATACATGACGTGCAGGTCAAGTTTGCCGCAGGTACGGCAACGGTTTACAGCCGTATTCATCTGAACTCCGAGGTCGGGGGTAACTCCGTCCGTTTCCCTTTTATAGTGACGGAAGTCTATGTAATGGAAAACGGCCGATGGCAGCTCTCCGTGCTTGCCTTTACGCGAACGTTGGGTGAATAATCAAATAAATTATATACGATGAAAATCAGGAATTTATTTTTTATGGCTATGTTATCCGTATTGTCGGTTTCCGGCATACATGCCCAGACCGCAGAAGCATTCCGCCAGCCTTATCCGCTGGGTGAGAAGATATCTCCCAATCCCAATTTTACGGGTGAAGTTTGGCTCGCACCGTTGAGCGAACATCGGGAACTGAACGTTCCGATGTTTAACGTCACGTTCGCTCCGGGTTGTCGCAACAGTTGGCATTTGCACAAGGACGGGCAGATACTGATTGCTACCGCAGGCATAGGCTACTATCAGGAGAAAGGGCAGCCTGCCCGCCGGTTGTTTCCGGGTGACATTGTGGAGATTGCTCCCGATGTGGAGCATTGGCATGGAGCAGCATCGGACAGTTGGTTTGCGCATATCGCCATTACCACCAATCCGCAGAACAATGCGGCGGTATGGCTCTCTCCGGTAAGCGATGAGCAGTACCATGAAGCCACGACCGAAGCGGAAAGCCGTTATGCCGAAGCAAACAAGGTGCTTACCGCGAGGGAACAGGCTGTCGTTGCCGTGGCATCCTATACGGGAAAAGGAGACTTGGAACACCTGAAACCTGCCCTTGTACAAGCATTGGAAGCAGGCATGACTATCAACGAGATTAACGAAGTGCTGATTCACGCTTATGCTTATTGCGGATTCCCCCGTAGCCTGCGTGCCATTCAGACCTTTATGCAAGTGGTGGACGAGCGAAAAGCCAAGGGCATCAACGACACCGTAGGTCGGAAAGCCTCTGCCATTACAGACAACAGAGACCGCTACGAGCGTGGTCGTGATATGCTTGCCCAAATATCCGGTGCACCTGCCGATGCTCCCAAGACAGGCTATGCCGTATTTGCCCCCGACATCGAGCGATTCCTCAAAGAGCACCTGTTCGCCGACCTCTTCGAGCGCGACTTGCTGACCTATCAGGAGCGTGAACTCGCTACGGTATCTATCCTTGCCGGAGTGGGTGGCGTGGAGCCAATGGCTTACGGACACATGTCGATTTGCCTGCACCTCGGCATTACCCAAGACCAACTGACAGCCTTGCTGAACATCGTGGAAACCAACCTCGGCAAGACCTATTCAGAACCGCTTCGCACAGTGTTGAACCAATTAACGGAAAAGAAATGAAGACAGTTATCATATCCGCCTTGTTGCTTATGGCAGCAACGGCAATCCAAGCACAAGAACCTATCGCAATCGCCAAACAAGGACACTTCTCAGTAGGCGGCACAACCATACAGCGACAAGGCACATACGACAACAGTAAGTTCGTCGGCTGGGCAGAACAGGAGGAGACGGGACAAAGCTACCGTGCTGACCACGCCTTCGTGAACTTTCAGATTCCTGCCGACAGCAAGCCGCTTCCGCTTGTTTATGTGCATGGTTATGGCGGTTCAGGTGTCTGCTGGCAGATGACTCCCGACGGAAGGGACGGCTTCGCCACATTGATGTTGCGCCGGGGATGGAGCAGCTATGTAATGGATCTTCCCGGTCGTGGACGGGCAGGACGCACATCGGCAACCACCACAATAAAGCCCGTAGCCGATGAAATGTTCTGGTTCGACATCTGGCGCATCGGCATCTGGCCCGACTACAACAAAGGTGTGCAATTCCCCAAAGACTCCGCATCGCTCTCACAGTTCTTCCGTGAAATGACACCTGACATCAGCGACCACAAACAAGATATTCCCGCATTGGGAGCATTGGCAAAGCGCATCGGTAGCCATATCCTCGTCACCCATTCGGCGGGAGGTTTCCCGGGCTGGTTTTCCGCCATACAGAACCCGGAAGTCAAAGCAGTCGTATCTTATGAACCGGGTGGCTTTGTATTCCCCGAAGGCGAGGTTCCGGAACGCATTGACGGGCTGACGGGTGGTGTGGCAGGCACTCCCGTTCCGATGGACCAATTCAAACGGCTTACAGAAATCCCCATCGTCCTCTATTTCGGTGACTATATCCCTGAAACGCCCTCCAAGGACCTCGGCGATGAGAATTGGCGTGTGCGTCTTCAGATGGCTCGTAAGTTCGTGGAAACTATTAACCGACACGGAGGAAACGCCACATTGGTGGAACTTCCTAAAATTGGCATTTATGGAAATACGCATTTCTTGATGCAGGATTTGAATAACACCGAATTAGCCCAACTTCTTAATGAATGGCTAAATGATAATTTAGTCAAAAATAGTATACTTTTGGCTGCATAAAATATACCGCTAAAAGAACCGAAAAAATGGTTTAGTTTCGGATGTTAGTCATATATATGCTAAACTAAATATAGGCAGGTACATTTACCTGTCCGTATGTTTATGTCTTTATAAAAAGCGTATCTTTGTAAAACGAATGTCCCTTGAAAGAAAATCGAGGTTTACACTTTGAAGTTTGCGATGTTTGTTACAATGTGTTATTATATGTCAAAATAACATTTACCAGATAGCAGATGCTGTCAGGGCCTTCGTTGAAGAGGAGGTCCATTATGGAGAGGCCTGGGATGAATCCGTATTTGGGGGAGAATACTTGCCAGTAGGGTCTTTCGAGTCCGAGGTCTTTCAGGATAGTATTCGGTCGTTTGGGGTGGATGGCTTCGCGAAGGTCGGTGGCTTTGTGTCCCTCGATGGTAACCGCCTCCCATTCGCTTGTGAAACGGATGTCGGCCGGAATGCCTGTCTTACGCAGGAAAAACTTGAGTATCTGCGTGTTGAAATCCAACATCAACTCCGGACGGGAATCGAGAATGGCGAAGAGTTCGTCCTGGTAGTATTCGAAATAGGGGGAGGTGCGGTAGGCCGAGATGATGGCGCGTTCGTGTCTTGTCAGCCAGTCGGTTTTCCAGTCTATGCGCATTTGGGAAATCGGTTTTCCGAAATCCTCGTGACGCACGGGGAAGTTTAGCGTCTGCGCCCCGTCTGCGGCATAGAAACGACAGCGGTTTCTCCACGACTGCTTCACATAGTGTTCGCAGGCCTCAATGTAAACGACCGCAGGTTCAACCACGGTCATCCCGGGATTAAACCTGCATTCATTTGCTATAGCCGCCAAATATTCAATAGGCGGAAAGTAAGCCGTTGTCAATAAAACCATCAGCAACCATTATTAATAACTACCCGACGAAGCAGACCGCCTTTTAGGCGCCCCGCCCTTAATCCATTTCACCGGTCTTAGAAGAGTTATTAGGCCCCTTGATAATTCCACGTGTAGACTTCCGTATGAAAGTAAGGATTGTAGACTTCTCCTCGCAGTCCGGGAAACCTATTTCTATCTTGTCAAGAGCATCGCTGACATTCATCCCGGAGTTGTAGATCATGTCGTACATATCCTTGATGTTGCGGATCTGGTCGGATGTGAATCCTCTCCTGCGGAGTCCCACGAGGTTCACTCCGGCGTAGGTGAGAGGGTCGCGTCCGCAGAGAACATAAGGCGGAATATCCTTGTTGATTTTGGAGCCGCCGCCAACCATAGCGTGCTTTCCGATTTTCGAGAACTGATGAGCCACAGTGCTTCCTCCAAGTATTGCCCAGTCATCGACATCAGTCTCACCTGCGATGCCCACATAACTTACGAGAATGCAGTGTTCTCCGACGGTGCAGTCGTGTGCCACGTGGCAGTAGGACATCAAGAGGGTGTTACTGCCCACTTTGGTCACTCCCTTGCCGCTGGCCTTGGTACCCCTGTTGATGGTGGCGCACTCACGAACAGTCACATTGTCACCGAGTTCCACATAGGTCACCTCTCCGTCAAACTTGAGGTCCTGAGGGATAGCTCCCACAACGGCTCCGGGGAAAATGCTGCAATTCTTTCCCATTCTGACATAATTGAAAATTGTGGCGTGGGGAAGAATCTTGCAGCCGTCTCCAATCTCGACGAACTCGTCAACATAGGCATAAGGGCCGATTTCCACATTGTCACCAATCTTTGCATTCGGATGAACGCAGGCAAGAGGATGAATAGTTGTGCTCATATTTTTTTCTATTTTATTTTTTCTCTGACCATCTTGGCGACAGCCGTATTGATTGTATGCCCTGATTTATATGCCGTCACCTTGGCCTGCAGGAAGCCTCCCGTCAGACGCAGGTCTCCGATGAGGTCAAGCAGCTTGTGACGAGCGCACTCGTTGTCGAAATGCAGCGACTCGTTGAGGTAACCGTCCTTGACTTTAAGTTCCGGTTTGCCTATGTGGCTGCAGACGTTCTTGAGCTGCTCAACAGTAATCGGATGTTCCACAATCACCAGAGCATTGTCCACGTCGCCTCCCTTGATGAGATTGTTCGCAAGCAGATACTCCACTTCGTGGAAAAAGCAGAAGGTGCGGCAGGCACTGATCTCGCGGATGTAGTCCGTTCCTGCATCGAACCTTGCGCTCTGAACTCCGAGAACACGGGAGTTGAAGTCAATCGTGATGTCGTAGCTGAACGTGTCGGCAGGTTCAATCCTGAGGAATGCTCCAGTTTCCGGATTCTTGTATTCAACAGTCTCTTTAAGAGTTACATAGTGTCTTGGTGCATCCTGTTCCGCCAGCCCGTCAGGAGCGATTGCTTCCACATATGGCTTTGCGCTTCCGTCAAGAATAGGAACTTCGGCGCTATCGATGTCCACAAGAACATTGTCGACTCCGAGACCCGTGAGTGCCGAAAGAAGGTGCTCTATTGTCCCTACAGTGGCCTCTCCGGAGGAAATGGTCGTACTGCGTGCCGTCGATGACACATTCTCCGCGAGTGCATCGATCGTTGCGTCAGGTCCGATGTCCGTTCTTACGAAACGTATTCCCGTGTTTACTGGTGCCGGTTTCAATGTCATCGTCACCGGCCGCCCACTGTGCAGGCCCTTGCCACTGAAGGCATACTCTCTTTTAAGTGTATTTTGTTTCTTCATCTAATTCTATTTTAACAATTTCGGGGCGCAAAGGTAAGCAAATTTTTTATAACGCACCTATTTGTCACCCTTTCCGTTTCTTCTGAAGATTGCATAGCCCCTGAGGAACTCCCTATGCGGGATTGCCGGAGTTCCGAAGAGCACCTCTCCTTCCTTCTTCAGATTGCCTATGAGACCGGTCTGTGCCCCGAGAGTCGTGTGCGAAGGAACCTTCAGCCCGTTCGCGATGCCTGCCTGTCCTGCGAAGATGCAGTGCTCGCCGACTTTCGTAGAACCGGCGATTCCTACCATCGCGCTCATAACCGTGTTCTCGCCGACCTCCACGTTATGTGCAATCTGGCAGAGATTGTCGATCTTTACGCCTTTATGTATGATGGTTGAACCCATTTGGGATTTGTCAACGCAGGTGTTCGCGCCGATTTCGACATTGTCCTCGATGATGACGTTTCCTGTATGTTCGATTTTTCTGTATGTCCCGTCCTCAAGCGGTGCGAAGCCGAACCCGTCTGCCCCGATGACCGCGTTGGCGTGGATAATCACATTGTTTCCGATGACCATCCCCGGATAAATCTTCACTCCCGGGTAGAGGATGCAGTTTTTTCCGACGATCGCTCCGTCACCGATGTACACCTGTTCGTAAACCTTCGTGAAATCGCCGACCTTCGCCTTTTTCCCTATATATGCGAAATCGCCGACATAGACCTTCCTGCCCACTTTCGATGAAAACGCAATGCGGCAATACCGTCCGCGATGACGGAAATATTTCTTCTTCTGGGCTGTGACGTATTCGAGAAGCAGGGCTACTGCCGAATATGCATCGTCAACCCTCACGAGAGTCGCGCTGACCGGCCTTTTCGGCTCGAACGTCTTATTTGCTATGATTATTGTCGCCTTGCTGGCGTAGACATATTCCTCGTATTTCGGATTTGCGTAAAAAGATATCGCTCCCGGTTTTCCGCTTTCGATTCTTGCGAATGTGGTCACCGTGGCGTCTTTGTCCCCTTCGACTTCTCCGCTCAATATTTCTGCTATCTTTCCTGCTGTCAATTCCATAAGCAGTCTTTTGTTTTAATCCTGTTTTAAAAATATTTGCAAAGGTAATACATTTTTCCTACCTTTGCCGCCGTGAGAGAGAAAGGGGACGTCGAGTTCCCTTTTTTCATGCTCCGAACTCATTAAATTTGTTGAAATGAAAATTTCAGAGATTATAGATGCAGTGGGGGACGCCATTGTTGCACGGAAATGCTTCATTGTTGAAATAAATGTTTCGAAAGACAATGATGTCGAGATTGTAATTGAGTCAGAAGATTCAAGCGTTGTTCTGGACGACTGCGTGGAAATCAGCCGCAGGTTTGAGGAATGCTTCGACAGGTCGGTTGAGGACTATTCGCTGACGGTGACCTCGGCCGGGCTTGATCAGCCGTTCAAGGTGCTGAAACAATATCGGAAGGCCGTGGGGACGCAGGTGGAAGCGGCGCTTAAGGGTGGAAGAAAGTTCGTTGCGGAACTTGTCGGGGCGGACGAAGACGCTGTGACGCTGAAATATACGCTGCGCGAAGCCGTCGAGGGCAAGAAGAAAAAGGAACTCGTGGAGCATTGCGACAGCTTCGGGTATGATGAGCTGAACTATGTCCGTCCGCACATTGATTTTAAGTAATAAAATAAGTATATATATAATATGGAAAAGATTGAACTGAAGGACGCTTTTGCGGAATTTAAGAATCAGAAGAACATCGACCGCCCTACGATGATGGGTGTGCTTGAGGACGTGTTCAGAACCCAGATTGCCAAGGTCTATGGCGATGCTGACAACTTCGACGTCATCATCAACATCGACAAGGGAGACTGCGAGATTTACTGGAACAGGGAAGTCGTCGAGAATGTGGAGGATCCGAACAAGCAGATTTCGCTTGAGGAGGTGAACGCCAACGGCGACGACTACGAGATAGGCGAGACCTTCGCGAAGAAAATCGAGATGAAGGACTTCGGCCGCAGGGGTATTCTCAATATCAGGCAGAATCTTCAGGGCCGAATCATGGACCTTGAGAAGGCCAATCTTTATAATAAATATAAGGATATGGTCGGACAGCTCTTCTCCGGAGAGGTGCATCAGACCTGGGCTAAGGAGGTTATTCTTCTTGACGACGAGGGCAATGAATTGAAACTTCCGAAGATGGAGCAGATTCCTGGCGAGCACTTCAAGAAGGGTGACTCCGTGAAGGCCATCATCAAGTCCGTGGAGATGAGGAACACGACTCCGATTATCACGCTTTCGCGCGTTTCCGACGAGTTCCTTGCGAAACTCTTCGAGGCTGAGGTACCGGAGATTTACGATGGTCTCATCACCATCAAGAAGGTCGTGCGTGTCCCTGGGCAGAGGGCGAAAGTTGCCGTAGAGTCGTATGACGACAGGATTGACCCGATCGGAGCATGCATCGGCGTGAAAGGCTCCCGCATCATCGGAATCGTCCGCGAGCTCCGCAACGAGAATATCGATGTCATCCAGTGGACTTCCAACACCCAGCTTCTCATCACCCGTGCGCTTGCTCCTGCAAAGATTTCTTCAATCGTCAACGGAGAGGACGGGAAAATCAAGGTCTATATGCTTCCAGAGGAGGTTACAAAGGGTATCGGTCGCGGTGGCGTGAACATCCGTCTTGCCGGAATGCTTGTGGGTAAGGAGATTGAGGTCTGGAGAGAGACTCCGAAGGTGGATCTTGAGGAAGACGAGGAAGAGGATGTTCTTCTGGACGAATTCGACAACGAGATTGATCAGTGGATCATCGACAAACTCAAGTCAATTGGCTGCGACACCGCCAAGAGCGTGCTTGCCATCGATCCGGAAGACCTTGCGAAGAGGGCGGATCTTGATGACGAGACCGTGGAGGACGTTCGCCGCATCCTGAGCGCCGAGTTCGAATAGGTCTGCGGCTGTCTGCCCGGCGGATGTCCGGGCTTGTCCGCGGCAGGACACAAGTGAATGGAAGGAATAAACTATAAGGGGATTATATGGCAGAAATCAGATTAAGTAAAATTGCAAGACAGTTCAATATCGGGCTGGGAACGCTCATCGATTTCCTGAACGGGAAGGGAGCAAACATCACTTCAAGCGATCCGAATGCCAAGATTTCGGATGAGTTCATGCCGGCTGTGGAGGCCAAGTTCGGAGGCGACCTCGCTGCAAAGCAGGATTCCGAGAAGGTTGCCACCAAGCTCAAGGAAATGATTGACGTTTCCAAGAAGAAGCCTTCTTCCGAAGAGGACGAGGCGGAGAAAGAGGTTATCATCAAGACAACGTCCATCGCGGCGACTCAGGAAAAGCCTGCGGTCGCGCAAAAGCCTGTTGAGGCGCCTGTCCTCGAGAAACAGCCGGAACCGGTTGTGGAGGAAACTCCGGCACCCGTGGCAGTCGCACCTGTGGAGGCTCCTGCCGAGAAGGTTGTGGAGACTCCGGTTGTCGCATCTGCTCCGGTGGAAGAAGAGATTGCGCCTTCAGCTCCGGAAAAGCCGGCTGAGGAAGAGTCGCAGAAGCCTGAGCGGGAAAGCTTCGGACCGAAGATTATAGACAAGATTGACCTTGACAGCATAGGAAAGAAGAAGCCGGTTGTTGAGGAAAAGCCTGCGGAGCCGGAAGCACCGGAGACACAGGAAACGGTCGCAGAATCCCCGGCGGCCGAGCCTGTCAAACCGGTTGAGGAGCCTGTCAGGAAGGAACCTCGCGAGGCTGTGATTGAGGTCGAGAAACTTGCCGGGCCGAAGGTTATGGGCAAGGTGGATCTGAGCAAGTTCGAGACTCCGAAAAAGAAGGGCAAGAGAGAAAGAATCAAACCGGGACAGAGCCAGAAGGTTGACGTCACCAAGATAAACGCTTCCAACAATCAGTCGAAGGGCGGAAACGGCGGCGGAAAGAACGGCGGCGGATTCGGCAAGGACGGCAAACGGAATGACAGCAACGGCGGCGGAAAGGGCCGCAACCGCGGAAAGGACAGGTTCCGGCCGGCTATGACCGAGGCCGAGACCGAGGAGATGCAGAAGGAAATCCAAAAGCAGATCAAAGAGACCTACGCCCGCATGAACGAGGGTAAGGGCAAGAACAATTTCGGCGCAAAACACAGAAAGGAGAAGAGGGAGGCTGCCGCTGACAGGCTCCAGGAGGAGATTCAACAGCAGGAACTCGACAAGAAGGTCCTGAAAGTCACGGAGTTCGTGACGGTAAACGACCTCGCGACCCTTATGAACAACACTCCTGTCACCAAGGTCATCGCGGCATGTATGAGTCTCGGTCTCATGGTGTCAATCAATCAGCGCCTCGATGCGGAAACCCTCGTGCTCGTCGCAGAAGAGTTCGGCTATGAGGTCGAGTTCGTGACCGCCAACCTCACGGAGGAAATCAATTCCGAGGAGGAGACCGACAAGCCGGAGGATCTCGTGCCGAGACCTCCTGTGATTACGGTCATGGGACACGTCGACCACGGAAAGACATCCCTGCTCGACTACATCAGAAAGGCTAACGTGATTGCCGGCGAGGCCGGAGGAATCACCCAGCACATCGGTGCCTACAACGTGAAGCTCCCGAACGGCCGCAGGATTACATTCCTCGACACCCCGGGACATGAGGCCTTCACGGCTATGCGTGCCCGAGGCGCGAAGATGACCGACCTTGCCATCATCATCATTGCTGCCGACGATGCGATAATGCCGCAGACTGTCGAGGCTATCAGCCACGCTCAGGCGGCCGGCGTTCCGATGGTGTTTGCAATCAACAAAATAGACAAGCCGGGAGCCAATCCGGACAAGATTCGTGAGCAACTCTCGAACATGAACATACTCGTCGAGGACTGGGGTGGAAAGTACCAGTGCCAGGAAATCTCGGCGAAGAAGGGAATCAACGTGGACCTGCTTCTCGACAAGGTGCTCCTCGAGGCCGATATGCTTGACCTCAAGGCTAATCCTAACCGCAGGGCTACCGGTGCCGTCATCGAGTCTTCTCTCGACAAGGGCCGCGGCTATCTTGCCACCGTACTCGTCCAGAACGGCACGATGCGCGTCGGTGACGTGATGCTTTCCGGCTGCTACACGGGTCGTGTGAAGGCTATGTTCAACGAGCGAGGTCAGAAAGTTGACGAGGCCGGACCTTCCACTCCTGTTTCAGTCCTCGGACTCAACGGAGCTCCGACTGCGGGTGAAACCTTCAACATTATGGCCGACGAGCGCGAGGCTAAGGAAATAGCCAACAAGCGCGAGCAACTCATCCGCATTCAGGGCATCAAGACCCAGAAGCACATGACTCTCGAGGAAATCGGACGCCGTATTGCCATCGGCAACTTCAAGGAACTCAATGTCATCGTCAAGGGTGATGTGGACGGCTCTGTGGAGGCGTTGTCCGACTCGCTCATCAAACTCTCAACCGAGGAGGTGCGCGTGAATGTGATTCACAAGGCTGTCGGTGCCATTTCCGAATCAGATGTGCTCCTTGCTGCGGCTTCAGACGCCGTCATTATAGGCTTCCAGGTCCGTCCTTCGACCGGTGCGCGTAAGCTTGCCGAGAAGGAGGAAATCGAAATCCGTCTCTACTCTGTCATCTACGACGCTATCAACGAGGTCAAGGATGGTATCGAGGGCATGCTTGCTCCGGAGGAGAAGGAAGAGATTACAGCCACGGCCGAAGTGCTTGAGACATTCAAAATTTCAAAGGTCGGAACCATCGCCGGCGCGATTGTCCGCGAGGGCAAGCTCCAGCGCACTTCCAAGATTCGTGTCATCCGTGACGGCATCGTTGTCTACACCGGAGAACTCGGCTCCCTCAAGAGGTTCAAGGACGACGTCAAGGAGGTTGTTTCCGGCCAGGACTGCGGTCTGAACATCTTGAACTACAACGATATCAAGGTTGGGGATATAGTTGAGGCTTATCAGGTGGTCGAAGTCAAGCGAACTTTGTAAAAGCCGCGGAAGCGGCACGTCTGCGGCGTTGGAAATCGGATTTTAGTCCTCACAACCATCAGGTTGCTGCGGGTAAAATCCAATTCCCGCCTTGCATCCGCACCACTTCCGCAACTTTTGCCACAAGCGTCTGTTTCAGTTGTTAAAGAGTCTAATATCATTACTCCTGTTTGTTGTTCCGTTGCAGAGTTTTTCCGGGACGGCAGGCAGGAGTTTTCCTTCATTGGCGGATTTGGACGCGGTCCTACAGAACTCTGAGGCGTATGATTTGCCGAGGCTGCATCGAATAGATTCATGTCGTGCCCTGCTTGACAGGTCTGAAATTTCCGACAGGGAGCGTTTCTTTCTGATGGAAGAAATGCGGACTTTGTACGACAAGTATAGAACGGATTCGGCAATTGTGTATGCCAGTAAAGCCCTTTCCATCGCGGAAAAGATAGGAGAACGCAGCCTGATTGACCGGTCGCTTGCCGGACTGGCTAAGGAATTCGGTACTTCCGGGCTGTACGATGAGTCTCTTGCCCTGCTTGACAGGATTGATCGCAGGGCAATGGACGAGGACTCTCTTGCTGACATGTTCAATCTCTATTATTTCGATTACGAGTCATTGGCCAACCAGTGCCTTGAACCGGAAATGGCGAAACATTTCAGAAGGCTTTCCTGCATGTGCCGCGATTCCATACTGCTCTATCGTCCGGGATATACGGTTTTTCAGTGCGACAGGCTTCTTGCGGAAGGAAATTATAAAGCGGCCCTTGAACTTGTCCTGCCGGTCTGTGAGTCGCTGTCACCGAGCGATCCGGCGATGGGGCCCGTCGCCCTCTCAGTGTATGACATCTATTCAGCGCTCGGAATGAAGGATAAGGGGATGGACTATCTTGTGCTGTCTGCGATGTCCGACCTGCTCAATTCCAAGAAGGAGTATATAGCTTTGCAGGTACTTGCGCTCCTGCTCTATGACGAAGGAGATCTCGCGAGGGCGCAGGCCTATCTGACTCGCTCGCTCAATGACGCCGTCTTCTGTAAGGCAAGGCTCAAGGTTGACAACATTGCTCCGCTTCTGTCCCTGGTCAACGAGTCCTATATCAAAGCCAAAAGGAGAGACTCCGTGATTGTGATATCTTGTCTTATTGCGCTCTTTCCGTTTGTCATATTGCTGCTCGTGCTCGTCATGTTTCTGAAACGGCAGAGACGGCTGCTCCAGAAAGCCCGTGACGAACAGGAAAAGGCGATGGCTCTCGTTCGCGAGGCCAGTAACATTAAGAACAAGTATGTGACTCAGATGATGCTCGAATGCGTCACGAGAATCGAGCGCCTGGATGACTACCGCCTGTCCTTGAACAGAATGGCGCTGCGCGGTGAAACTGTGGCTCTAAATGAAGCGCTCAAGTCAAATGCCGTCGTCGAGCATGAGTGGACTTCCTTTTACAGCGTGTTTGACAAAACTTTCCTCTCCATCTTTCCGACGTTCGTCCATGACTTCAACGAACTTCTCACTCCCGGTGCGAAGGTCACTCCGGCTTCCTCCCAGATGCTGACGCCCGAACTTCGGATTTATGCTCTGGTCCGGCTCGGAATAGACTCTTCAGAACGCATATCATCGCTTCTCGGCTACTCCCGTTCTACAATCTACGCCTACCGCTCGCGCACTCGTCTGAAGGCTCTTGTCCCGGAGCATTTTGAGGAAAATATCATGAAAATAGCCTCAATTTGACTTGAACAGAATTTATATTTTCTGTGCCGCGTTATTTTGTTATTCCTTTGATAATCAAATTTATAATCCAATAAAAGATTTATATTTGTATTATTACATCTTGTTTTTGCGTTTATATGGTTTTAACTTTCGCTTAAATTGATAACCATATAAAAAAGAATAATGAAGCATTTTTTTAGACTATCCACATTGTTCATTGCAAGTTCAATAATCGCGTTGTCCGCGTCATTGCCGGCATACGCTTCACGACATGACGGGCATTCGAAAGCCGCGCGTGGAGTAATCGCGAGAACTCTTGGCCATTATCCGAAAAATCTTGTCATAGAGGTTACCGGTCCTGTTTCCGAAGGGGAATATTTCTCAACGGAGGCAAAGAACGGCAAACTGATTGTGAAGGGCAGTTCCGTCACCGCGGCATGCAGGGGATTCTATGACTATGTAACCTCCGGCCATTATGGAATGTTCACATGGACAATCAATAACATACAGCTTCCCAAAGCTTTTCCTGACACTCCGCTGAAGATTGTCACGACCCCGTTCGAACATAGGCAGTATATGAATGTCTGCACTTTCGGCTACACCATGCCATATTGGGGCTGGGAGCAGTGGGAGAGGGAACTTGACTGGATGGCGCTGCACGGAATCGATATGCCGCTCTCTCCGATTGGAAGCGAGGCCATTTTTGCCCGTGTATGGAGAAGTCTCGGGCTTACAGAGGAGGAAATAGGGGATTTTATGGCCGGCGCTGCGCATCTTCCGTGGTTCCGTATGGGAAATATGTCCGGAATTGACGGACACCCTTCACAAGAGTGGTATGACAGGACGATAGCTCTCGAGCACAAGATAATAGACAGGATGAACGAACTCGGAATGTCGCCGGTGTACAATGCTTTCGCCGGATTTGTGCCTAAGGGCCTCAAGAGGGTGTTTCCGGATGCTGAACTTGTCGAGACAGGATGGGCTGACGGTCCTGACTATTTCTCCAGCTTCATATTCCCGGAAACTGAACTCTATCAGCGTATTGCGAAGGAATATATTAAGGAATGGGAGAAAGAATTCGGGAAGGGCAGATACTATCTTGCCGACAGCTTCAACGAAATGAAGGTGCCGTTTGCGGAAAGAGGCACGCAGGAACGTTTCGATCAGATTGCCTCGTATGGACAGGCTCTCTACAATTCCATCTCGTCCGCCAATCCCGATGCAATCTGGGTGCTTCAGGGCTGGATGTTCGGCTACCAGAGGCATATCTGGGATCCGGAGAGCATACGCGCACTTTTCTCAAAGGTTCCGGATGACAGGATGCTCCTTCTCGATCTGAGCGTCGATTTCAACTACGGAATCTGGGAGAATGAATACACCTGGAACTACGCGAAAGGGATATACGGCAAAAAATGGATTTACAGCACCGTGCCGAACTTCGGAGGTCGAACTTGCCCTGTCGGAGACCTTGACTTCTATCTCAATGGGCATCTCAACGCCCTCACCTCTCCGAACAAGGGTAATCTCATAGGTCTCGGAACCGCTCCGGAGGGCGTGGAGAACAATGAGGTGATCTATGAAATCATCGCGGACGCGGCATGGAGCACATCTCACAAGGACATCCGTGAATGGCTTCGCAACTACACCGTCAACCGCTACGGCGCCTGCCCTGACGCCATAATGGAGTTTTGGGACAAGATGCTTGCAAGCGACTACGGGTTCTGCTCAAGCCGGGCGCAGTACCGCGTGCAGGAAAAGCCGTTCGACGGTCTCGGCGGCCGCTATTCCGTATCCAAGACTCATTTCGAGGCGCTTGAGGCTTTTGTCGCAGCATCCGATGAACTCGGGAATGACAGTGCCTATCTCACCGACCTCGCCCTTTGGGCAGGAATCTATGCCTTCGGAAAGGCGGACGTGCTCGCGCAGCAGATTCATCGGGCATATCTTGTTGGCGACAAGGATACGGCATCTTCGCTTGAGGCACGTTTCGTTGACCTCATGTATCGTGCTGACAGGCTTCTTGACCTCAATCCTGTGACACGTCTTGAAAGATGGGTCGGTTTTGCCCGCGAGTGGGGAAAGGATTCCGTGGAAAGCGACAAATATGAGACAAATGCCAAGAGACTTGTGACAACTTGGGGACGCGGTCGCCGAGCCGATGGGCTGGACGATTATTCGTGCAGAATGTGGTCCGGACTCATCAGGGACTACTACTTGCCGAGATGGCAGCATTGGTTCGACTCCTGCAAGGAGGGAAAACCGTTCGATTTCGACGCATGGGAGTACAAGTGGGCGGAAGAGAGCCACGGCGTTTCCGATTTCACTCACTGCACGGATCCTGTTGCCGAGGCCAGGTCTCTTGTTGCCGCTGCTCATGACATCGGGACAAATCCGGACGAACTTCCGGGATGGACGTCTTTCGACATGACAGACGGCAGCACCAGAGTCATAAGGATGATAGCACCGGAGGATTATCCTCTTTTGAAGGGGCTTCGTTTCACCTGGAGAAGGGGAGAGGACCCGGTGAAACTCAAACTTGTCCAAATCAATGCGGCCGGTTGGGTCCGCTTCAAAAAGGATGACATCGGAATTGAAATCAGCCGGGAGAATCCTGTGGTGGAGATTCCTGTCGACCTCAAAGTCAGGAATGGCGAGACCTTCCAGTTCAACTATCTTCATATAGTCCTGGATGAAACCAAGAAAATGACTGATTCCCAAGTGACTATTGAATATGTGAAATAGAAATCTCGAAAACTCATCTCATAATAACTGAAAACTGATAATTCTAATGACACTGAAAATGAAACAGCGTGTGTTTTCTGCACTTGTTCTGGCGGCAATCTTCTTTGCCGCCGGCGCGTGCACCAAAGTTCAGGATGCATCAATCCTTCAACTGAAGAGCATTTCAGCGACCTCATTCTCCTCTGAGGGCGGACTCGGTTCGGCCGAAATTGAGGCGAATGTTCCTTTTGCTGCGGAATCGTCCGCTCCTGAATGGCTCAGGGTTTCGACAGCCAAATCATCGGTGCTTTTCAATGTCTTTTCCTACACCGGAGACAGCGAGAGGACAGCAGTTGTGACCGTCAGGGCAGAGGGTGTTGAGGCAGTAAGTTTCACTGTCACCCAGTCCGCTTTCCACGGAATAATCGTCAGCGAGACTAATCTTTCGTTTTCTGACAGTGAGAAACAGTTGCAATCGCTTGTAAAATGCACCTCTGATTATGAAGTGACAATTCCGGAAAATCCTGAGAACATCTTCAGTTTCACGAAAAGCGAAAGCGGAGTGACATTCACGGTGAGCCGCGCTCAGAGCCGCAAGGCTTTCAGCGGGCGCGCCTGCATAACTCCGGCAGACGGCAGCATCGAGCCCGTTTACATTAATCTTTCGCTCCCGAAAAAAAGTGACTGGTACTACCTTCTCGGCACCTGGAAGGTCACCCGCAACACCGACGCCGGTGCAGACAAGAGTGACTTTGTCTTCGCTTCCCAGACACCGCTTGAGACCTTTGCTGTTTCTCTGCAAAAGGGAGAACTTGCTTCCAGGCCTTTCTCGGCAAGCTTTGCGGACGGTAAAGTTCGTATTGGCATTCAGGGATTCAATGTTGACGCGGATGCAAACAAATACTACAGCATCCACTTCAACGGCCCATCAAAGAGCGATCCTGCCGGCTGGTACATCTTCTTCACTCCGGGCAGTTGTGCTTGGGAGGCCGAACCTGTATTTGACGAGTCTTCGCACACAATTACCCTCGCCTTCCAGAAGCTGACTCTTGACGGAAACAGTGTCCCGAAATCGTTCAACATCTGGTGGAGCAAGGACAGATATTTCGCATTCACTCAGAAAATCGTTTCCTACGAGGAACTCGTTCTCACGAAAGAATACACAGAATAGGAGAAGTTTATGAAAAGAATTATAGCATTGGTTCTGCTCGTGTCACTCTGTGCCTTGTCTGCAATGGCACAGAGTCTTACTGTCAGCGGAACCGTGAAAGATGCCGGCGGTGAACCGCTTGTCGGAGTGGTCGTCGCCGAGCTCGGAAGCCAGAATATGGCAGTGACGGACATAGACGG
>OLGV01000401.1_pt1 | contig 18806 bp, 10 predicted proteins | sample 1605761 | NCBI WGS metagenome assembly OLGV01 (sample SAMN03283245) | human gut metagenome | biome: human-associated habitat; material: feces | host: Homo sapiens | place: Peru | collected 2012
ATGGTACTGCGAAAGTGGGAGAGTAGGTAACCGCCCCCTACGGAGAGCGACAGAGCAATCTGCCGCTCTCTTTTTTTATATAGAAGTTAAAGAGATAAGAAGTTAAGACGATAGCTTCGGCTTCTGTAAAACCACTTGGCGCGAGTGGACGAACGAAACACCTATTTAATCCATTTAAACCCGATTTACACCAATTTAAAATTAAATTATTTAATATAGGTGATAATGGATTTTTATTGGATTAAATAGGTGTTTTGTCTTGCCCAGTTTGTATTAGAGGGTACGATTGAAACATGCCGAAGGCATGTCCCTACGTTTTGATGGAAATTTGTGTGGCGTCTTTATTGTGTTTGATACCTCAGGCATCGGAGATGCCGCATTATGCGAAACACCATGCAAGCGAAAATCGCAGAGCGATTGAGCGCAGCGTGGTGACAAGAACATAGGGCGGTTTGAGCCTCGGAGAGGGTCGGTTATGATTGTGAAGAATAGGTTGGTACCACCATCGACCCTCTCCGAGGCTCATATTGTGTACGCATCGCTATCACCATGCAAGTGTCCTTGCACGCAAGGACACTTGCATGGTGTTTCGCATCATTTGGCATCTCCGATGCCTCTATCTTTTTTTCAGATCCCTGTGTCCTTTCCTCTGAGCCGTTTCTTGAGCGAATTTTTACTTTCTTTGTTAGTTTATGGATTATATTTGTTGATAAGTGGAATTTTCGCTAAATTTGTGATTATTGTTTAACTGTATAATTTCTAAATATTTGAATTATGGATAGTTTGATATCGTTGATCTTTTCGGTAGGTTTTATTTATTTATTTGTAAAGTTGATTTTAGCGATTATTAGATATCTGGATCGCCACTAATCTTTATATAGTGGTTTTCTATGGTTTCTTCTATATCTCTACTGAGTTTCTTGGGTTTTCGTTGCGAAATTTGGGGTTTTCATTGCGAAAATTGAAAAAAAATACTAATTCTTTAGAATTGTAGAAAATTTTCCATAATAAATTGTGCGTATAGGAAAATATTTGATTAATTTTGCAGTTGAAAAAGGTAGGAAATATCAAATACAAATTATTATAACTTTAACTAACAACTTAAATTTCATCTAAACATGGCATTTGACAAGAAAGTTTTAGAGAAATACGGAATCACCGGTTCTACCGAAGTTCTGTATAATCCTTCTTACGAAGTTTTGTTCAACGAAGAAACAAAGCCAGGTCTTGAAGGTTTTGATAAAGGTCAGGAAACTGAGCTTGGTGCAATCAACGTAATGACTGGTGTTTACACCGGCCGTTCTCCAAAAGACAAATTCATCGTTGATGATGCTACTTCACACGACACTGTATGGTGGACAAGCGATGAATACAAGAACGACAACAAACCAGTAAGCGAAGCTACTTGGGCTGCTGTTAAGGAAATCGCTAAGAAAGAACTTTCTAACAAGAAGCTCTATGTTGTAGATGGTTTCTGCGGCACTCACAAGGACACTCGTATGAAAGTTCGCTTCATTATGGAAGTAGCATGGCAAGCACACTTCGTGACCAACATGTTTATCCGTCCTCAGACTGAAGCTGACTTCGAACAAGAACCTGACTTCATCGTTTACAACGCAAGCAAGGCTAAAGTTGAAAACTACAAGGAACTCGGTTTGAACAGCGAAACTGCTGTTGTGTTCAACGTGACCAGCAAGGAACAAGTTATCATCAACACTTGGTACGGTGGTGAAATGAAGAAGGGTATGTTCTCTATGATGAACTACTTCCTCCCATTGAAGGGTATCGCTGCTATGCACTGCTCTGCTAACACCGACCTCAACGGCGAAAACACCGCTATCTTCTTCGGTCTTTCTGGTACTGGTAAGACCACTCTTTCAACCGATCCTAAGCGTCGCCTTATCGGTGATGACGAACACGGTTGGGACGACAAAGGTGTGTTCAACTTCGAAGGTGGCTGCTACGCTAAGGTTATCAACCTCGATGCTGAAGCAGAACCAGACATCTACGGTGCTATCACTCGCGACGCACTTCTCGAAAACGTTACAGTTGACGAAAACGGTAAGATTGACTTCGCTGATAAGAGCGTGACTGAAAACACTCGTGTAAGCTACCCAATCTACCACATCAAGAATATCCAACGTCCAGCTTCTCAAGGTCCTGCTGCTAAGCAAGTGATCTTCCTCAGCGCTGACGCATTCGGTGTTCTTCCTCCAGTGTCTATCCTCAGCTCAGAGCAAACTAAGTACTACTTCCTCTCTGGCTTCACCGCTAAGTTGGCAGGTACTGAACGTGGTATCACTGAACCTACTCCAACCTTCTCTGCTTGCTTCGGTCAGGCGTTCCTCGAACTCCACCCAACCAAGTATGCTGAAGAATTGGTTAAGCGTATGGAAATGAGCGGTGCTAAGGCATACCTCGTGAACACTGGCTGGAACGGTACTGGCAAGCGTATCTCTATCCGCGACACTCGTGGTATCATCGACGCTATCCTCAACGGCGCTATCGACAAGGCTCCAACTAAGGTTATCCCATTCTTCGATTTCGTTGTTCCTACCGAACTCGAAGGTGTTGACACCAACATTCTCGACCCACGCGACACTTACGCTGACGCTGCACAATGGGAAGAAAAGGCTAAAGACCTCGCTGCTCGCTTCATCAAGAACTTCGCTAAGTACGAAAGCAATGAAGCTGGTAAGGCTCTCGTAGCTGCTGGTCCAAAGCTCTAATCAATTTGATATAACACATATCAATAGAATATGACCATCCAGGTCGGGCACCCTCACGAGTGCCCGACCTTTTTTTGTCCACCTCCCCAGGGGGAAGTCAACGAGTCAACAAGTCAACGAGTCAACAAGTTTGCAAGTTGGCGAGTCAACAAGTTGGTGTCCGATAGGTCGGATAAGTCCGATACGTCCGATGCCACCAAATGCAAAAGCCCTCTTGCACCAAAATGTGCGCCAGTTGTAGCATATATCAATCATAATATCAGTTAGATACAATTTTACAGACCGAAAGAACCGTCCCTTTGGTTTGTTTTTTTGGTTAAGGGTTGGGTTATAATAAAAAGTGGGGTGGGAGTTGCGTATTTTAAGAAATTAAGTTACTTTTGTGATAGTTTTTTAGATGATTCAATGTTGTTTGGATTGTTGTTGAAATGCTAATTGGGGGGTATAACAATTGTGTAACAGCATTTTCGGCGTGTTTACTTCCTCTTGTTTTTTTTATCAAAATTCATTTTTTCACTACACCTATTGACTAATTGAATGAGCGCTGAGTTCGGTTTCTTGATAGGAAATTTTTGCTTATGAGAAAATTTCTACTCCTTTGTGTGGCTTTCACAATGTCGCTTGGTATTCAATCGCAAGCGTTGAAAAAAGCTGTTGAAGTAACTACTCCTGGCACTTTGCTTGAACTTCTCGGTGATGATGCCGCCTCAGTTACCGACCTCACCATCTCTGGTAAAATCAATTCTACCGACTTAAACGCATTTATGAAAACTCCGCTTATCGAAGTAATCGATATGCTGAATGCTGAAATCGTGGGCAGCGACGGTGTGGCTACCAACACCATTCCAAGCTACTCAATGTCGTACACCAGCACTTTGAAAAAGTTTGTGCTTCCTAAGGGCACTACCACTATCGGCAACAACGGCTTCTACAAGTGTGAAAAGCTCGAAGAAGTGGTGGCTAACGAAGGTCTGTTGAAAATCAATTCAAGAGCGTTTATGAGTTGCTACGCGTTGAGCAAATTCAACTTCCCTTCAACTCTCCAATCTATCGGCACATCAGCATTCTACAAGTCGGCTCTTACCGAATTTGTTGCACCTGCAGGTCTTACCACACTTGGCGACGACGTGTTCTACGCTTCAAAGCTCACCAAGGTGTCGCTTAACGCTGCGCTCGCCACTATGGGTAAAGGTATGTTTGCTGGTTGCACAGCGCTCCAGACCATCGCTGTTGACCCTGAAAACAAAGCATTCACAGTGCAAGACGGCGTGCTCTTCAGTGCCGACATCGCCACCCTTTACGCTTATCCACAAGCCGACACCCGCACAAGCTATGCCACTCCTTCTACAGTGACCGTAATCAAGGGTTCTGCTTTCGACTGCGCTGAAAAGCTTGAGGAACTCCGCATCAACGAGGGCGTGGAAGCCATCACCAACAGCATGTGCTATGGCGACAAGGGCCTCTTGAAGCTCTATCTCCCTTCAACTGTTAAGACTATCGACGTGGGCGCATTCGACGCTTGCTCTAACCTCTCCGAATTCCACATCCGTGCCGTGACACCTCCAGTGGCTGAGACTGGCGCATTCGGTGTGATGTTCCCTAACTACAAGATGAACCTCTACGTGCCAGTTGGCTCACTCGAAGCCTACCAAAAGGCAGCAGAATGGGACGACGCATTCCTTACCTACAACGAGGAAGGCGAACAAACCGGCGTTGAAGATGTGGCAGCAAGCAAACAAGTGGCTTCTGTAGAATACTATTCAGTGTCAGGCATCAAAAATGCCGAACCAGTGGATGGCGTGAACATCAAGGTGGTACGCTACACCGACGGCTCACTCAAAACCTCAAAATTCGTAAAATAATCCACAATTCATACTTATAATTCAGGTCGGGCACCCTCACAAGTGCCCGACTTTTTTTGTGCTCATCCTTTTTTGGGGGAGTCAACAGGTCAACGAGTCAACAAGTTGATGGGTCGGATAAGTCCGATTTGTCCGATGCTCACAAATGTAAAAGCAATGATATACAAGGTGTCCCTGTGATAATTTAGTAATGATTAAAAAATCCCGTAGGGATTTGATGTGCGTAGGCAGGTATGCAGCGAAGGTTATGCGAAATGAGCGAAGCGAAATGGAGCATAACCGAAGCGAAATGCCTGCAAATATCGCATAACAAATACGCATCCCAGCGGGATGCGATTTCGCATTCAATGGGCAATTTGATGTTGTCGCATTCCGCTGGAATGCACAATACTGACATATCTATTGCAGGCATTTCGAAAAGATTCCATTTCGCTTCGCTCCATTACATCTTTTCTGCATACCTGCCTACACACATCAAATTCCTAACGGAATTTCATTGCATCTTTTTCGGGACAACTTGTATATCATTCCCAATGCAAAAGCCCTCTTTTTCTTCATTTTGCGTCAAAAATTGCGCCATTTGCGGCATATATCAATCATAATATCAGTTAGATACAATCTCGCAGACCGAAAGAACCGTCCCTTTGGTTTGTGCTTTGCCTTTGGCATGTGTGTTTCTCATATCCAATTTGAAATTTCTTTATTGGTAAATGTCTGACAATCAGAAAAAAGGTGTATATTTGTGGGAAATAAGTATTTATAAATAAAGACTTTTTTATGAATAAGAGAATAAGACAAATCGTTGGAGAGGAGATAGATAACGTCATGAAAAACGACTCCGAAGGCAAGTATGCAAGCACACTTCAAGATGAAGAATTGACCGAAGGTGTCACTTATCTGTATGCAAAAAATACGGGTCTTCCCTTTGATATTATTGTTGACTGTGGAAGAACATACGAGTATTATGGTCACCCATTATGTCTGTATATAGTGAATGGTGACAATGTTATACCGATAAACATCACAAAGAATATTAAACATTCTTCTGAATGTCCTATTGAAATTGCAATGTTTATTCAAGACAATTACAATGCTTTGTGCGCTTTTGCCAACATGGAGATTGACGGTCCAGATTTTTTTGATATTATTAAAGACTATAAGTATAAAGTTGATGGTTTCAATAAGTAGTGCACTTTCTTTCTAACTTAACAAGTTTTCATGGAGAATTTGTATATCATTTCCTTAATTAATGAAATTGTGGGTTAGGGGAAATGGGATGATAATTTTGTGTTTAATTAAAAATGAGAATTATGGAGACGAGAGGTGAAAAAATACAAAGTGTATTGAATAGATTAAATGGAACTAAAACTCAAGATTTATACTTTAAGAATGCCTATGTTCCATATATTTCGTATTGGTATGATGAGCCCACAGATTTACTTATGACTCAATATGTTGCTGTCAAAATAACCCATAAGACAGAAGATATTGATATTGCCGTCATTGATGATTACTTGTCGCAATTAGAAGACAAATTGATGGATTACTTTAAGAAGAATTTTAATATAGAATTACTCTCATATGATTGTGATGATTAAATGGGGGGCTGGGGAATCGGACGAATCGGACCTATCCGACCTATCGGACCTATCGGACTTATCGGACACTTACTCGTTGACTTGTTGACCTGTTGACTTGTTTTGGTGTGTGTTTTTTGTTAATAATTGGTGGAAAATTGTGTTTTTTTGCGTTGTTTTTTCGTTTTTATTATGAATTTTGTTAAATTTGCATTTGATAGTATGACTTTTGTGAATAAATCGTTAAAGTTAGTTACATTAAATATTTACCAAAATGAGAAAACTCTACATTATGATGGTTTCATTGCTTTGCTCGATGGCGGCGACTGTGAATGCGCAGACGTTGCTCGACGAAGACTTTGAACACACTCAGTCAGATGTGGCGACCACGCAGATGCCCGACGGTTGGACTGCGGTGACCAGCTACACAGGCTCGCACAAGGGCTACAGATGGACCATTTCGAAAAACAGTACTGCCAACAGTACGATGAGTGGTTACTATTACGCTTACTGCGATGCGCCTACTTACGATAAAGGTGACAACGATGGTATCGGTCCTCGCAAGGACTATCTCATCACACCTGAGTTGAAACTTGACAACACCTACCAGTTGGCATTCGACTGGGAGGCTGCTGCGGCGGCTTGCTTGCGCGACAAGTCGGTGACGCTGCAGGTGGCGGTGATTGATATGGCGAATCCTGCCGACACGACGGTGATTTTCGACATTCAAAATGAGGAAGATGTGCGCAATAGCGGTGTGCCAGCCGACCCTTACGGCTCTTATATGTGGCAAAACTGGGCTATCCACAACTCAAAAATCGACCTCGATGCCTATAAAGGCAAGACCATCAAGATTGCGTTTATCTACAACATGCTCAAGAAGGTGGCCAATGTGGTGTATCTCGACAATGTGAGCGTGAAATATCACCAAGCACTCACCGGCCCTATCGCTGAACTCGACCAGACACGCTACGAAATGCCCGAAATGTATATCGGCGAAAAGCGTTACAGCGAAGCCATTCAACTTAAAAACGTGGGCAAGAAGGGCTTGAAGGTGACAGGCTACGACGCACCCGACTGCATCACCATTCCTGGCGACTTCAGCAAGGTGGACCTCGGCGTCAACGAAACCGCCACTTTCCAAGTGTCGTACAAGGCGAGTTTGACCTCACCTGCCGAATGTGATGTGGTGCTCCACACCAATGGCGGCGACGTTACGCTCCATGTGGTAGCCAACAAGCAGGCAGTGCCCGACGGCTACGCGCTCGAACTCTTCGAAGGCGAACAGTTCCCACCAGCAGGCTGGAAATCCACCGACTTCTCCACCAGCGTTTACGCCATTGAAGGCGACAAGAGCGCATACAGCGGTGCAAGTCTCACCGACTGCTATCTCGAAACTCCACGCCTCGACTTGAGCAAAACCGATGGCCCCAAGAAGTTTATGTTCACCTACTACAGCATGTTCACTGGCGAAGAAGTGCCTTACAACGACCTCTCGGTGTGGGCATCGACCGATGGCGGTGAAACGTACACCGACAGCCTATGGATGGGCGACTACTCCAAGACTGATACCCTTATCAATGTGGAAATCGACCTCTCGAAGTACAACACCGACAACTTGCGCTTGCGCTTCAAGAATTCGGCAGTGACCTACTCATCGGATGGTGGCGTTGACGAATGGACCACCTATCTCATCGACCGCGTGCTGCTTCCCAACCTGTATGGCAGCGAGAGCGTGCCCACCAGTTGTGAAGTGGTGGCACCAAAGCAAGGCGAGACCGATGTGTTTATCAAAAATGTGCAATTCAAATGGCGTGAGGCTCAATTTGCCGAAGGCTACAAGATTTACATAGGCAAGAAGAACGGCGAGTTCAACGTGGTGAACGGCGCGGATTGCGGCACAGCCACTTCCTACAAGCTCGCACAAGCCGAATACGGCACCACCTACTACTGGAAAGTGGTACCTTACAACAGCGTGGGCGATGCCACCGACTGTCCAGTGTGGTCGTTCAGCACCCAAGCCGACCATTCGGTAAGCACATTCCCATGGATTGAAACCTTCGACGACGAGAAATTCGCTCCACTTGGCTGGAGCGTGGAAAATGCCTCGCTCACCACTTGGAGCCGTACCGACTACCACACATTCGCTGGCGAAGGTAGCGTGGTGGCATACTCCAACAAGGTGGAACAAACAGCCTACCTCACCTCGCCCGACATTAGCGTGCCAGCCACAGGCAAGTATCAACTCAGTTTCTGGTGGGGCAACCAGCGCCCAGTGAGTTTGATCAACGACAAGAGTATACTCCACGTCAACAACACCACCGCTGAAGACGGCATCGACGCAGCCTATATGGATGTGTATGTCGATGGCGAATGGCAACAGGTGAAACTGATCAGCAACAATGTGGAGGCCGACGGCAACTGCTATTGGGCTTACGAAACCCTCGACCTCACTCCATACGCCGGCAAGGTGATTGCATTGCGCTGGCGCTATATCGCTCACAACTACAGCAAGAGCCGTGGCGCCGCCCTTGACAATGTGAAGATTGAGGCAGCCACCGCCAACGTATCGTTCAGCGCCGACGGCTGGGACGCTTACAAGGTGAATTATGGCGAAAAAGAAGTGTCGCCTACATTTGCCATCACCAACCTCGGCAGCGAGAGCGTGAGCATCAGCAGTGTGAACTTCGGCACCGAATACTTCACCAGCACACTTGCCAGCGGCGATGTGCTCAGCCCTGCTTCTTCAAAGCAATTCACCATTACAGCGCAAGCAAGTTTGGCAGCCGAATCCACCGACCTTAGCGACAACATGACCGTGACATTCAGCGACGGCACCGCAGCCACATTCCCTGTATCGGCAGTGGCATTGGGCAGCGATATTCACTACTTCGGCTTCGAACACGACGCTACAGGTGAAGTGCCATCAGGATTCACTGGCATCAACGCCGACGGCTCCGCCAGCCTCAAGATTTCGTTCTGGACATTCCCTAACAATGGTGGTTTGCTCTCATTCTTCGTGCTCAACGACAGCGAATGCTACAACTCACTCAAAGAGCCTCACGGCAGTCAATCGCTGATGACACGCTGCAACAGCAACGGCGCATTCGACGACTGGTTGGTAAGCGCACTCTACACAGCCACCGATAAGTCGAAACTCGAATTCGACGCCCGCACATGGGAATCGGTCAACAGCGTGCAGCCAGCAAAGGGACCAAAGGTGAATGTGTATGTGAGCGAAACCAGCGCCACCGACCGCAGCACCTTCAAGCAAGTGGGCACCACCACCGAACTTGGTCTGTTTAACCCAGCAGAGGGTTGGACACACCTCACCTACGACCTCTCGGCATACGCAGGAAAGAAAGTGTATGTGGCCATTCAATCGGTAGCCACCGAGAGCCTTGGCGGCTTCTACGACAATGTGGAATTCAAGCACTTCGGCAAGGGCGTGAAGGGCGACATCAACGGTGATGGCGTGCTGAATTCAAGCGATGTTACCGCTCTGATTTCACACCTCTTGGGTTTGGGCTCGTATAGCAACTCGCTGTGCGACGTGAATGGTGATGGACGCGTCAACAACTCAGATGTGACAGCACTCATCAACCTCGTTCTCGCTCAATAAGCATCACAATATCCTCGGTGTGGGGGAGTGTCAAAATCACCAAAAACGGTATCGCGTTTTTGACACACCCCCATACTTGTTATTTTTCTTTTTTCAGTGACACTAATAACTCATTATATTAACAAAAAAACCAGTAGCTTATGAAACTATTTAAACACTTCGTTTTGGCAGCGGCATTGGCTTGTGGACTGGTGGCATCGGCTCAAGATGATACTCAGACCATCAGCCCCTACTCGGTGGACTTTGAAACCCAGGTTTCGACATCGGACAACTTTGCTGTGGCAAAAGGCTGGGGGCGCACAGGCACCAGCTCCATATTCTCGTATCGCACCGGGAAAGGTGTAGATGGCTCCACAGCATTCTACTGTGGCTACCAAAGTGCATCGTCGCCAAATTATCTGGTTACCACCCGCCTCACTGGCACCGCCAGCGTGATGGTGAAGAACTACAACGCCAACACTGTGGTGAAGTTCTACAAAGCCACCAAAAGCGAGGCTGGCGAGTATGTGATAGGTGAAGAAATCACCTCTACCATAACAGGTGAGCCAAGCACCACTGCTTACTGCACCTATTCTATTTCGGGCTTGAACAACGAGATGGTGGCAATTTACGCTCATTATGCCTATCTCGACAATTTCGCCGCCACCAGCGCCGAAGTTGACCTCTACAAGAGCCTGAAGGTGGCATCGTGCAAACTCGTCTCCAGTTCTGCGCCCGACTGCGATGCTGAAGGCAACTTCCAAGTGGCATTGACTGGTAAGATTACCAACGATGGCGACCTGCCATTCAAGCCAGGCGACGAAGGTTTCTCCTACAGCATTGGCAAGTTTAATTCCACCTCCACCCCTCACGTGATTGTGGCTACCAAGCCATTCGACAAGGCACTTGCAGCGGGTGAGACAGCAGATGTGGAAATCTCGGTAACGCTCAACGTGGCTGACTATGCCAACCGCTCACGTTACGACCTGGTGGAAAACTACAAGAACACCAGCGCTTATGGCTCATGGATTGAACCAGTGAAGTATGAGCCAAAACTCGTGCTTCGCGACAACAATAACTACAATATGGGCACCGATGCCAGCACTGCAAAGAAGTTTGGCACATTCGGCATGATTTCTGCCAACACCGAAAAGAAATTCACGGTGGAAAATGCAGGTGCAGCACCTATGTCGGTTGAAATTACCGTGCCAGAAGGCTTCTCCGTGTCCGCCGCTGCTTTGAATGTGGCTGCTCACGACAAGAAGGAGGTCACCCTCACCGCTCTTGCTGCCACTCCAGGCATCTTCTCTGGCAACCTCACAGTGAAAGTGGTGGGCTACAACACCATCGACATTCCACTCTCGGCTACTGTGCTTGATACCAATAAGTTCTTCGCCAACTTCGAGGACGACAAAGACTCGAAGGCTGTGCCAACAGGTTGGTACGACTGTGGCAAGGGTGGCTACTGGACCAAGACCAACTACACCAACGGCTCAAACAACTTTATGAAGAACGGCACATCGTCGTATCCATCAATCCTCGCCACTCCAAAGTTGAAAGTGGAAGCAGGCGAGAAGATGACCTTCGACGCTGCTCGCAACTCGAAATACGGCACCAGCACAGTGGATGTGTACTATTCTGCCGACCGTAAGAATTGGACCAAGGTACTCGCATCTGAGAATATCAGCCTCACAGGCACCGACGCTGGTACCAGCGCCACTGCTACACAAACTTGGGCAAACTTCGTGGTTGAGGGTGTGCCAGCTGGTGAATACTACATCGGCTTCGAATCGGGCTACGCAAGCATCGACAATGTGTATGGCTTCAAGAAACTTGACGTGGCTCACGATGTGGTGGCTACCGAAACTGATATGCCAGTCGCAGCCACTGTGAACGATGAATATGTGGCTACGATGAAGGTGCGCAACATCAACACCGTGGCAGAAACAGAGGCTTACACCGCTATTCTCTACTTCAATGGCAAAGCCGTGGCAACTGACGGAACCTCTGAAATCGCTTCAGCAGGTGAAGCCAACTTTAAATTTGCATTCACTCCTCACGCCGCTGGCACCTATCCAGCCTACATGAAACTCGCTTGGACTGATGGCTACGAAATGGTAAGCGACACCGCACAAGTGGTGGTGAGCGAAGAAAAGGCTACCGCATCAGTGGTAGCGGGCGTGGGCAATGGCACCGCATGTTCTCCATTGTTCCTCAACTACAAGAATAGCGTGTCGGAAACACTCTACACCGCTGAAATGCTTGCCGAAGCCGGTTTGAAGGCTGGCGACAAGATTGGTTCGCTCACTTATCAAGGCTACAACACCGCTGGCGATGTGACCACCAATGTGAAGGTATTTGTGATGAACTGCGCCGACACCGAATTTGGCGATGCCGACTACACCGCCGATGCCGATATGACTAAGGTGTTTGACGGTGAATACACCTTCAAGAAGCAAGGTAAGAGCACCGAACAGGTGGATATGCTGGTAATTAATTTCGCCGAACCATTCATCTACAATGGTGGCGCAATCAGAGTGAAAATGCAGTCGGAAGCCACCGCTTACAAGAACGTGTACTTCGCTACCGATGGCACCGTGGCTAAGATGTGCTATGGCAATAAAAACGACAATAAGCCAGTGAGCGAACTTACCCAACTTGCCGCTTCGGAATGGAAATTCCCAGTGACCAACTTTGGCGTGATTCTCACTCCAAAAGTGCTCAAGGGCAAAGTGGTGGACAAGAGCAATGCTGCTATCGAAGGTGTGAGCATCGAACTCGTGGCTATTCCAGTTCCTGTCATCAACGGTGAAGCAGCGCGTGTGGCTGATGTGCGCTACTACGGTGTGACTGGTGCAGAGGGCTTGTTCGAGATTCCAGTCATCAAGGCCGACAGAAATTATTTAGCCATATTCAGCAAGCCAGGTTACATTTCTGCCCACAAAACCATCACCGAAATCACCGAGATTCCTGATGTGGTGCTTGAAAAGGAAGTGCCTACCGCAGTTACCGACGTGGTGACAAGTAAGGCTGTGAACAGCAATGTTTACACCATCGACGGCCGCATCGTCAGAACCAACGCCACCAGTCTCGAAGGTCTCGACAAGGGCATCTACATCTTCCAAGGTAAGAAGCAAATCGTAAGATAACCCTTCCAAGGCAAGAAACAAATATAATTAATTCAAAAGGTCGGACACACGCCCGGCCTTTTGAACTCTAAAAAGATGTTAGAAATTAGAAGTTAGAGCCTCAGAGTGCTCCGAGTTCTCCGAGTGCTCCAAAAAACACCAATTAAACCCAATTAAAATCCATTGATTTTAAAAAATAGGTGCTAATCGGATAAAATGGATAAAATAGGTGTTTTGAAACCAGTAAATTACCAGAGCCGAAACATTCGTCTTAACTTCTTTAACTTCTTAACTTCTTAACTTCTGAAAAAAAAGCAACTTCTGAAAAAATCCCCATAATCTCTCAAGAAAATGCGTATATTTAAGTTTTTTAGTGTGGTTGTGCTGTTGTGGGCTATGGCGATGCCTGTGGCGGCGCAGAAGCGCAATATCAATCTCACTATATCGGTTACTGGACCGAGTGGCGCGCCTGTGCCTACGGCATCGGTGCAGCTCAAGCAAACCGACTTCGCCCTTTCGTATGGCACCATCACGCTCGATGAGCAAGGCACAGCCAAGCTGAAGGTGTACGCCGGCAATCACTCGCTCACGGCTTCGGCGGCAGGCTATTCGTCGGTGGCGACCACCTTTGCTGTAACCGCCGATACCACCGTCACCATCGCTCTTGCCGAGCAGGTGCAACGGCCGTATTCGCTGGGCGCTACGGTGAGCCACGACACGCAGTCGGGCTTGAATAGCCTCACCTTCACTTGGAACACCGAGAAACCGGCGTTTTACGACGATTTTGAGTCGTACGACGCTTTCGCCGTGAATTTCGGCGACTGGATAGGCATCGATGGCGACCAAGCCAACGCCGCCACCCTTGTCGGCACTTACCTCAATCAAGGCGTGCGTGAATATGCCCAGATCATCAATCCGCTGAAGGTGTCGCCACCGTGGTGGTACGACTATCCCGTGCTTCGCCCTTACAGTGGCAAGCAGTATGTGGGCTTTATCCGCACCGCCACTGGTGTGCCAAACGATGATTGGCTGATTACGCCCGTTATCACCCCCGGCAACCAGAATGTGTTTTCATTTATGGCGAAAGCCGCCGATGTGTATAAAGAGAAATTCCAGGTGTATGTGACAGAGGTGGTTGATAATCCCACAAAGGCGGATTTCAAACTTTTGAACACGGGCAACTACGAAACCGTGGACTACAAGGCGTGGAGCAGTCGCACCTACGACGTGTCGAAATACGCTGGCAAGCAGGTGCGCTTCGCCATTCGCTACATCAGTGCGGCGAACAGTGGTGGCGCGTTTATGCTCATGGTAGATGATGTGTATGTGGGTCAAGCCACATCCAACCCCAATGCCGCACCCGCTGCGCCAAAGGCACGCCGTGTGGTAGCCAAGTCGCCAGCCAACCCCAACGAGCGTTTCCGCGTGTATCTCAACGATGCCGAAGTGGGTATGTGCGATGGCTACGAATGGACGTTCACCGACTTGGCGGCAGGCTCGTATAAACTTGGCGTGCAAGCCGTGTATCCATCGTCGCAAACCGAGGTGGTGGATACCGTGGTGGTTGTTTCCGACCGCACGGCACGCTTCGTGGTGGATGTGACCACCAACAATGCCAAGGCGGTGGAAGGCGAGATGGTGAGCCTGATGAATGAGGAAACTGGCGAGCAGAGCGAAGCCACCATCACCGATGGCAAGGCTGTGTTCCCATCGCTGCTCATGGGCAAATACCTGTTGGGCGTTACTGCCAAGAATTATGAGGTGTTCAGCCAGTCGGTGGAAGTGACTGCCGACCAAACGCTCCCCATCACTCTCTTGGAGAAGATTGTGAAGCCTTACAACCTCACTACCGATGTTACGCCAACAGGTGCCAACAAGAATGATGTGTTGCTGAAGTGGAATCAGAATATCTCGTTTACCGACGATTTTGAGTCGTACAGCGATTTCGCAACAGGCAACTTCGGCTCGTGGAGCACCTACGACCTCGATAACCACATCTGCTACCCCATCGGTTTGGGTTCGCAGTCGAATATCGTCACCTTCCCAGGCGCAAGCACGCCTTCCAACCCTTGCGCAGTGCCTCCTATGGTGTTCAACCCATGGAAGACGCAACCGGCGATGATGCCAACCGACAAGGCTGTGATGGCACCGTCGGGCGATAAGACCGTGGTATTCTTCTCGCCACAGGGCAATGGCGCCAACAAGTGGCTCGTGTCGCCCGAAATCCTCATTCGTGAAGATTTCGTGTGCCGATTCACCGCAAAGGCATACTCCGAGTTTAAGGAGTCGATGTCGGTGTGCGCATTCCTCGATGGCAAGAGCGACCCCGCCAACGATGCGTATGAGGAAGTGAGCCACATCGATGCGCTCTCCTACGGATCGTGGACCATCTACGAAACCGATTTGCGCAAGTATGTGGGGCAGAAGATTCGCATTGGCGTGCATTACACCTCGTTCGACGCGTTCTTCGCCCAGCTCGACGACTTCTATGTGGGCAACTTGGCTGGCGAGGGTACCACCCTCGATGTGGGTGCGGTGAAACGCTATAAGATCATGCTCGACGGCAAAGCGGCTGGCGAGGTGACCGAGCCGCAAATCACGCTGCACAACGTATCGGCTGGCGACCACGTTGCCACTGTGCAAGCTGAATATGCCAGCGGACTGAGCGAGATTGCCACACGCAACTTCACCGTGGCGCTTGCTGGCGACATCAATGGCGATGGAAGTGTTGACGCGTCCGACGTTACCGCCCTTATCAACAAAATCCTCGGCACCGTCAATTTAAGCAGCACCTTGTGCGACGTGAATGCCGATGGCGAGGTAAACGCATCCGACGTCACCACCCTCATCAACATGATCCTCGAATAACCCCACCCCCACCGGGGGGGAAAAGTCAACGAGCCAACGAGTCAACAGGTCAACGAGTTGGCTGTCTGACAAGTCCGACAGGTCCGACAAGATAGGTCGGAAACAAAACACCTATTTAATCCATTTAAATCCAATTAACACCAATTTTTTTTAGGTGTGAAAATCGGGTTTAAAGGATTAAATAGGTGTTCCTTTTTTCCTATCGGAGCAGAGCACTAGGAGCACTCAGAGTACTCGGAGGCTCTAACCTCTAACTTTTTGTTGAATCCGTTGAATCTGTGTGAGCTTTTGGAGCAAACCAGCGGAGAGCATCTGTGAGATTTTCCACCCACAAAGCAATACCGTGGGATCTGTGAGATCTGTGTGAGGCTAAGTGGGGTAAGTGGAATCTGCGTGAGGCTAAGTGGGATTGGTGAGGATGCCGGTGAAGGTGCGGCCGGAGTTGATGCCCAGGTGGCGCGCGGAGAAGTATTTGTGGGGGTGGCAGCGGCTACATTCGCCATTCCATGTGATGTTTTCGGGTTTCAGCCCCGCTTTGAGTAGCACCAGTCTGTTCGCCTCTTGCAGGTGAATATGAGCTTTGCCAGTGGTGGCGTTGCGGTTGCTGATGGCCTCGGCGGAGAATCCTTGCGCCACAAACTGGTCGAGCACCTCGTCGCCCACCTCAAAGCAGTCTTGGCAGATGCTTGCGCCCATCACCGCCACGATACGCGAGCGGTCGGCACCCAGTCGCTCCATCGCCTCCTCCGTGCGAGCGGCAATTCTCCCCACCGTGCCACGCCAGCCAGCATGTGCCACGCCCAATACGCCAGCTTCGGCATCGGCAAGCGAAATGTTCACGCAGTCGGCGGTGTTCACCCCGATGCACACCCCACCGAGGCGTGTGACCAGCGCATCTACGGCTTGCAGACGCGCCATGCGCTCGGAGTGGGGTAGAGCCATCAGCGCATCATCCACCACTGCCACGTTGCAGGTGTGTGTTTGTCGAGGCATCACCAGGCGTTCGGGGCTGATACCGAGAGCGGCACACAGCGCATTGCGGCAAGCCTCCACATGGCAGAGCTGGTCGGCGGTGTAGTCGCACACGTTCACTTCGCTGTAAGGGTCGCCATCGTGGACGCAGCCACGGAGCGTGTTGAAAGCAATGATGCCCGGCACCTCGTGGGGCCATTGCAGAATATTGAATAATTTGTTGCTTGCAGTAGGATTCATACCTCAAAATTACGAAAAAATCGCCCTTTACTCAATAAAACAGGCGTTTTAGAGGAGAAAATGCGGTTTTTTTTGAAAAAATGCTTGAAAAACTTGCACAGTAATGAAATTAGCACTAATTTTGCATCGCAATTGAGACGATGAGTCCAGTTGTTAGGATTGTCTTATGGTGTAATGGTAGCACTGCAGTTTTTGGTTCTGCCTGTCTAGGTTCGAATCCTGGTAAGACAACCAATTTCATAAGGGCTTTTTTTAAGCCCTTTTTTTAGCCCAGATGGCGGAATCGGTAGACGCGCTGGTCTCAAACACCAGTGGGGCAACCCGTGCCGGTTCGACCCCGGCTCTGGGTACAGTAAAAAAGCTAAGTAGTTTGTTATCAAACACTTAGCTTTTTCTTATTTTGTGAATGTTCCCAAATTGTTCCCAATTATCATTTTTTAATTATCCTCATCTTCAATGCACATCATCATATTATAATGTTGTATATGCCCTGTAACTTCAAAAACTTGCTTAAACACGTCTAAATATTTTCCAATTTGTTCTTCATTGGGAATTATACTATAATCATCTGGAACACAATGGGATCCATCATTTACCCAGCACAAAAGAGAACGACATATTTCTTTTTCTTGCATACTTGGAAATTTTTGAAGAATAAAATCATCATCATACTTTCCTAAAACCTTGAAATACGTTTCATAAATTCTTCGCATTGTATTCTGCAATGTTATAATAGAAATCTTATCTTTATTTCTTAACTCATTCCACAAGAGTTCATAAGAACCTTGAATTGGATTTTCTTTCTCATAACATTGAATGGAGGATTTATTGTTGTTTTTTCTCAAAATCCAAAACCAAGTGTCTTTATTAGCCCCTGTTCTACCATCAATAAAAGATACGTCTTTATGAAAATATACATTATGTGTTAATAAAATCAACTGGAGGATATTGCTTTCCCCTCTTTTTATCTTCTTGATTTCTTCTTTTATTAAAGAGCTAACAACAAATAATATAGTACTATCTAAGCTGGAAATAGGGTCATCTATGACTACGACTCTATCGCTATTAGCTGTTTCTGGACTATTTCCACCTTTAACTAACTGCATAAAATATAAGAAAGTAATAAAAGTGATTTCTCCTTCACTTAATGTATTATTTGCAATTTCACCATTTTCTCGTTTTATCTGATAAAAGTGCTCTTCAACAGGCACTATCGAAAAACTTGTAAAGCCATACGCAGATAGTGTCTTATTTATTTCATCGACGGACGCTTGAGTACTTGTAATATTTTTATTTTTATTTTTAATCTATATATAAAGAGTTTCAAGCGTGAAAAAAAGTGTGTAAATTCCTTGAAACCGCATAAATAAGCCATTTTCTACACATTGCAAAACATCACAAAATGGTACAAATAACATTGATATGGATGTGGTCGGCAGTTCGAGCCTGCCTATCAGCTCCAGTCGAGTGCCTCGACACGCATTTACGCGTGCGGGGCATTTTCTGTTTTAAGTTATTTTCACGCGTCTGAATATGCGTATATTCGCAGTAAACTTAACCGCTTAATCAAGCCTTTCTTCGGAAGTGGGCTTGATTTTTTTATGGCTGAAAAAGTCAATTTGTCTACTATTTGTCTACTATTGCGAAAAAAACAAAGGCTACTGAACGCTGAAAGAGCGTAAACAGTAACCTTTTATTTTATGCCTTTTTAAGCTGTAAATCACTTACAATATTGCCGAGGGTATCACCTGCCACCCTGTCGGCTTCCTCTATGGCGTGAACATATCTATTTGTTGTGGTTATCTGAGCGTGTCCCAGTCGAGCAGATA
>OLGV01000402.1_pt1 | contig 18771 bp, 8 predicted proteins | sample 1605761 | NCBI WGS metagenome assembly OLGV01 (sample SAMN03283245) | human gut metagenome | biome: human-associated habitat; material: feces | host: Homo sapiens | place: Peru | collected 2012
GTGGAATAGCCGGCGACATTCCTGACAATCACTCCATGTCTGGCACAGGCATCCACATCAATATTGTTTATGCCGGTGCCGGCCTCACAGACAAGCCGAAGTTTCGGCGCCGCCTCCAGCAGCAGGTCATTCACCTTTATCTTGTTCACAATCAAAACTTCGCAATCACTTACCCTGCCGATGGACTCCTCCGGAGTCGAATTCGGCCAGGCTGTCAATTCCCCTACTCTTTCAATCGGAGCCAACGATGACGTCCCCATCGTCCCGGCATCCAAAAACACTATCTTCATCTCTTCCGAAATTTTCCACTAATATAAGCATTTTTGCGAATCTATGACATGCCCGTCCAAAGCCCTTTTGCCGGACCAATCTGTATAACCGGGAACATTGTCCGCCAGAACCGAGGTGGTTCCGTGAATCCTTTTCCCGTGTTCCTCCGGGGATGTCACAAAGTGACCGATGATTGAATATTATGATTGAGGGTGGCCAAAAAGATACTTTTTAGCCACCCTCGTTCCTGTGCGCGGGATGAGAGTCGAACTCACACGTCGCAATTGACACTAGCTCCTGAAACTAGCGCGTCTACCATTTCGCCACCCGCGCTTGAAATGGATTGCAAATATACGGAATATTTGCGAAATCGCAAACAAAATCAGGCACGGATACATAATTTAAAAACTGTAGCCCAAAGAGAACGCCAAAATATTCAAAGATGAAGCTCTCTGGTAGGCGAAATCCACCCTCACTCCGTGGAATTTGCAACCAAGGCCGGCTGACACTCCGGACGCGATCACATCAGAACCGGACGCTCGATAGCCGACACGCGCGAACACCATGCCGTTGAATCCGTACTGAACTCCTCCGGAAACAGCGAACTTTCCGGCAAGAAAACAATCAGCGTCCATTCCGGCCTCAAGGGAATGTTTTTCCTCGAAAGTCTGGCCATAGCCAGCCGCCAGCCGCACTGACGAAGGTATATGATAAGACGATCCGGAGGCATCCTTGACAGAAGTGCCCACATTGGCAAGTCCGGCGCTGAAGCGAAGCATCCTCCAACGGTACAAAGCATACACATCAGACGCGAACACACCTTGGTTCGAGTCAGAGGCAAGCCTCTCGCCGGCATATTTCAGATTGAAGCCAACACTCAGCGCGTCAATCACCTTCAGTCCCAAACCTGCGGAAAACATCATGGAAGATGTCTTGAACATACCGTTGCGGTTGCCAGAGTCGTCTATGACCTCATACTCACCGCATGAATTGTAATTACCGGCGACAGAAAGTCCCAGACGTTCTCCTGTCTTCATGCCTGCGCCGACATCCAGCCCACCGGTTGTCATGTCACCAACAGCGGGTGAATATGCCGCTGTCACCGCAAAACGACTCTCCGAATATGGAATCACCGCAGGATTCCGGAACGCTGAAAACGAAATGTCTGAAGACGGAGCAAGAGAGACTCCGGCCATGGCCACTGAAACAGGGTCATTCCTCTGACACATCCAACCGAACGCCTCATCCTGGGCTTGCAAGTGGAACGCCGGCAAAAGAGCGGCGAAAACCACGATCAATACTCTTTTCATTCTACCTCTTGACAATAACATAATCATACTTATCCGCACCCACAGTCAGCCCAAGTTTGTACTCTCCAGGAGCAAAGGCGCTCATGTCTATCCTGGCCGGTTCGAACACATTGCACGAAACCTTCTTCTCAAGAATGACAGACCCGGATGTGGAGGCTATCTTCACCATGACATCAACAACCGCGGTGCTGCCTGGACGGACATTCAAGAAATCACGGACAGGGTTCGGATAGTAGTCAACAGTATAACTTTCATCACGTGCGACAATCTTGAAATCGGTTGAGACCTTAGCGCCAAGGCGATCCTTGGCTGTCACGGTGATCACCGCCAAGCCATTTTGCTTTTTGGCGACAACAAGCTTGCCGTCGCCACTGATCGAGACATCAGCGACACCGTCAGGAGAAATCTTCGCGGAATATTCCAGAGGCTCGTCGTCAGGATCCGAGAACACACCGTCCAGATAGGCAGACATCTTTCCGTCGCCGGAAAGGACAACGTCATTGATGGGCTCTGAGACAACCGGCGGACGGTTCTCGATCACCTGATAGGCAAATTCATATTCCGCCGTGCCGCCATAAACGTCAGTCGCTGTGATCTTTGCCTTCTTAGGTGTGAAATCGGAGACTAACTCGCACAGGATCTCAAAGTTGTAGACATCAGGATCCTTGGAACCGCGGACCAGTTTCGCCCTTCCCTCAAAATCTGTAGTGACCTCGACATTGTCGCCGTCAGGATCCGACACGGTGAACGGAATCGACACGCTCTCCCACTGGCGGAATTTGAAATCACCCGTATAGGATGTCTCTATGACCGGGGGATTGTTATTCTCTCTCCCGTACTTGGAAAGGCCGTATCTCATCGAGCCCATAACATCGAGGTATGGGCCCATTGCCTTGCCATTGTAGTTTATCAGGCTCGCGTTTGCACCTTCAAGAAGGACTTCCTTCAGATTCTCGTTGGTGAACCCTTCTCCTCCGAATTGAGAGAGCAGCAAAGCCAAAGCTCCCGAGACATGAGGACAGGCCATCGAGGTTCCTTTGTAACGGTCGTAAGATCCTGAAGCCACACAACTGTAGATGCTCTCTCCAGGAGCGCAGATGTCCACCCAACTACCATAGTTGGAGAATGAGGACAGCCTGCCTGTCATTCCGGAAGCGCCAACCGCGATCACCGGCGCGTATGACGCCGGAACACCGTTTGCTATGCCATCATTTCCCGCCGCGAAGACTACCAGACCTCCTTTCATTGGAGAGCCCGGCTTTTGGTTGCCATCCTTGTCACACCCGGCATAAGCGATAAAATAATCAATCGCAGCCGCCATTGAAGAGGAAATCCTGTCCCGCATGGCATAGTCCTTCTCATAGGCGGAAAGCACACCGTTACCATCGAAGTCATAGTCATTGCCCCAGCTGTTCTGGCTGATGACCGCTCCGTTGTCCGCACCCCAAACTATAGCATTTTGGAAACTTGAGGCAGTACTGTTTCCCTGGAAAACCTGAGCGCTCATCAAAGTCACGCCCTTTTTCCCGGCCGCATAGTCACCTCCAGCTATTCCCGCAAGTCCCTTTCCATTGTTTCTGACCCCTGCGATTGTGCCGGCGACATGACATCCATGGTCTTCAGGGGTAATATTTGAGCTGTTTCTCACGAAATTCCAGTTGACACTGCCACAGTTCCAAGCCAGATCCTCATGCTTGAGGTTGAGCCCTCCGTCAACGACACAGACAACGACCGAAGGATCTCCGGTTGTGTACTTCCAGGCGTCCTCGACATTGATGCTGTAACGACCTGAATATTCCCAAAGGTAGGCGTAGCCAGGATCGTTGGTGGAAGCGGACCTGCAGATTATGTTACGTTTTTCAGAAGCCTCTACGCCGTCAAGTGATCCGAGAATCTCCTGAGCCTTGGCAAGAGGCAGAGCAGAATCGAAGTCCACGATGTAGTACTGATGGAGGCCACATTTTCTGTGAAGCGGTTCATATTCGCCGGCGTCATGGAAAAGACGCTCGGCATGCTTGACACCAAGGCTCTCTGAGACAGAAGATAGCAAAGCACTCCCCTTCTCCATCGCATCCGCGGCTTCAGGCGTCAATTTCACGATCATTGATCCAGGAATATAAATTGCCTTATCAATCTCGTCTTGAGTATAGGGGCGTTGCTCTTGAAGACCGGAAGGCTTTGCATTCCCCCTGTCAGACGACAATGCATGCTCCGATTTGGAACAGGAAAAGAACAGAAATGACGAGGCCGCGAGCAGAGCAGCCGCAGATAAGAGTGAACTTACTTTCATATTTTCGAAAAAAAGGGATCCGAACCGTACAATCCGGATCCCTTGAAAAATCAAAGGTATATAAATTATTTCAATTCAAGAAGCTTGGCGCGGCCGGATTTCGCGGTTCTCGCGTCCACTTTCTTGTCTTGAGCATCGCGTAACTTAGTGTCACGTGCAATGGTCATACTTGACGGAAGCGACTTGGTGTCAAAACGAACACTCTTGCCGGTCTTTGGAGCGGAGAGGCTCTTTACCGACTTGGAGGCGGCTGACGGAGTCAACGTCGCCGGATTTACTATGTAGTCAGCATCTGAGAAAGTGTACCATTGCTTAGTTGATGTGGACTGCCCCAGAACACCCCAGTACTTGGCATAGACCTCCGGCCTTTCTTCGGACAGCTTATACACCACGTTCTCGAACTTGATGGTCTTGTCCGCAGACTTGGTGACAGTGGCGATCTCTCCTGTGTCAGGATCACCGGTGCAGACATAATCGTCATTGGTGATTCCAGAGACATAGAAATTGTAGGATGAACTTGAAGAGAAGTTACCAAAGACCAGTGAGCACTTGTCACCTTCCGCATCATAAATGAGAGGAATGCCATCGATTCCTATGCCATCCAAAGCGATCGTCTCGTCAGGAAGGGCTTCCCTAAGGACAACATTGTAGGTTGTGTCATTACCTGTCTTTATAGACTTTGTGCTGAGGGTGTAGCTTCCGAGCCAAGCTTTGTATGCAGACGAGGCCTCCTTGAGCTTTGCCATGTCCGAAATTGTCACCTCTGGCCAGAAATTGCCCTTGCCTGCGTTCTCTCCGGCCTGTATCTGCCAAGTCAGGCAGAATGAGAGGAATTTACCTTTCTCACAAGAACCGGCGTAAACGGTCATACCGCCTCCTTTTTCAAGGACGTAACCAGTAAGAATGACTGACGGATCTTCGGTGTACCATCCATAAGCGGCGTAAATCTTATAATTGTAGTTGAACTTTCCGGAAAGATAAATGTCACAGTCACCATATTTCGGATTGTTCCATGCCTCTGAAAGCTTCTGCTCCTTGAGGATGAACTTTCCGTCAGAGAACTCAGCCTCAACAGGCGCCAATCCGTTCTCGTCCTGGTTTGGAAGTCCGGTAACATTGTAAGTGCTGCCATTAACTTTCTCTGAGACGGTCAAGACGTTGTCACCCATTTTCCATCTTCCGATGAAGTCGGCATACGTAGCGACAGAGACAGGTTCCTTCTTTTCGAATTCAAAAGTCTTGTAGTCACCGGTAGGAGTTCCGTCAGCGGCGATTCCCGCGGCCACAGCCACATATTTGCCGAAGTCCTTCTCTCCGAAGCTGTCTGAACCGGTTGAGCCATCGGTGTGGACAAGCATATCATAGATTTCATCACGACCGTAGACATCGCCAAACAGATCGAAATAGTACAGCACGTCATCGCTGAGCAGCAAGGCGGCGTTCACAGGTGATCCGCCAAGTTTCGCATAATCCTCTTCAGAATAGAAGGTTAGGGTGTAAGGTACTGTTGAGCCACTCACAGTGTTGGTGATGACCTCAGGGTACTTCTTGTCTTCAGGATCAGTGCTGTATGAAAGCGTCCATGCGTTGTTCTCCTTGAATTCGATCGCGGAAACGGCGTTAAGGATCATAGAGCAAGTCTCAGCTTTCTCACCCTCCGGATAAACGGATGATGAGACATAGCCATAGACATTCACATATCCTCCTACCTTGGAAGCGAGATCGAACGACGCAAGCGGAGCTTCAAACACCACTTTCTGTCCCATCGGAGCCTTGATGAAATATGTGTCACCTTCCTTCTCAAGTTTGCCGGAAGTGATGACGTACGCAGGGAATTCAGTCACCCAGCCGAGATAGGAAGATGTCGGGGCGGTCACACTGGATGTCTCGGCCGTCACTTCGTATGAAGTGGCCTCAACCGAAACGACCTCCGTCTCCTTATCAGTCTTCTCAGTCTTCTTCACACCGTTCAGAGTGATCACCTTGCCGACAGGAAGCGCGGAGGTGGCTCCTGTCACGTACAGGCAGCTTGTTCCATCGGAAACAACAGCAGAGTTATCAGAAGTGGCAAGGACGGTCTCCTTGTAAAGGGTGACCGGAGTATTGTCAGCCACATTGGCAAGGGAAGCGATGTCGGTGGCCACAGTCTCGGCAGGGTACTGGATGACATAGAAGACATTAGGAGTCTCACCCGTCACAGTGTTGATGACATCAACCTCCGCGGAACGGAACGAACTCGTCGTATTTGCCTCGCAAACCAAGGTATAGACATCGACATGGGTTGCCTTTGTCTGAGGAGCCACGCTGATCCACTTCTGGGTTCTGTCGACATACAATTCATAGTCCATGTTGGTGGTCACGGAAACTTTGACCTCACCACCTGCCGCAGGGACAGGCTTGACGTCAGCCTCGGCGGTAAGCACACCGTCCTCAAAGACAAGAGATTTGATGTCGGTCTTTCCTCGGCCGTTGCTGGCATAGACAAAGACTTTTCCTGTTGCGTTCTCACTATGCTTCACTCCGATGTAGCCAGGCACCTCTCCTTTAGGAAGAGAGATCACCCTGGCCTCCCATCCAGAGGTGCAGTTGAGGATGTCAACCTCTACCTCATCTCCTTCTGAAACACCTTTGAGGGAATATGGGTAAGTATATTCGTCACCACCTACAGGAACACCGAGATCCTTGCGAGCGTCGAATACCAAATAGAAAGGAAGCTCCTTCTGGATGGTGTAGGCCTCGCCGTTGATGAAGAAAGTCACGGTTGTGTCTCCATCCTCGATCGAAATAGTGGAGCCACCAGGATTGCCAAGTACATCCACGTCGGCCCATGTCTCACCTTTGTCATAGGAGATCTGCCACTTGCCATCACGGATACGGAGCTGAGGGACAGCCGAATGGACAGGGATCTTGTTGCCGGCAGAGTCAAGAAGCGGCTTGCCGTCAACTGCCCAGTAGAACTCTCCGTCAGCCTCGACAACACCCACAACAGGAGTGTCGCCCTTGTCTCCCTTCTCTCCGTCCACACCGTCTGTGATGACAGCGGTGGTACCGTCAGAGAAAGTGATTGTGTAACCATTGTCACCAGGAGTGACAGAAGTGACGTAGATATTACCCTGGATTGCAGCCACAATCGACTGCATTCCAGGTATAGTTATCTTATTGATCTCGTTGACGGTTTTTTCAAGGGCGTCAACTCTCACAACAAGGTCATCAAACTTTTCGTAAAGATCATCGTTGTCAGCGCAACCGCCAGCAAGAGCCAATGTCGCGGTCATGGCGGCAGCCATCAAAGTTTTAATTGCCTTCATATTATGGCTGTTTTATGGTTTTACTTTACTACAATTCTTTTTCCCAGCAAGTGAGAAACCTCAGGCAGAGCCTTATATGGGGTGCAGAACTCAAATGGTCCATTAGCGGATATGGTCCTGAAGCTGTTCCTGTCGACCTTGACCCAAGTGCCTTTGGTCTTGTCCAGACTCATAGTCTTGACAGAAGTGGTGCCGGACTTGACACCGATAAGAGGGAACTCGTCAGGCTTGCTCTTGAAGGTATACACACCTCCGTCTGGATCAGAGATAGGCACAGCGATCAATTCCATACGGTTGTAGGTAAAGTCTCCGCCATTCTGAAGCTGGAATGAGTTTCCGGTGAACTTGACTGAACCATCGCTCTGCAATGTTCCGGTCGCCACATCGTAAGCGCCATTACCACCGGACGTGATGTAATATTCCTTACCGTCAGTGTGGATGAACTTACCTACGTAGTACAGATTGCAGGCACCCTCAGAAGCTCCGATGTCAACATTGTCCGCGATAGGCTCATCATCGTTGCCGTATAGCACGATGCTGCCTGACTCTGAGTCGAATGTAACCTCGGCAGGCTTGAAGAAATCCTGATCCATCTGCCAGCCCTTCATGTTGATGGTCTTGTCAGCCACCTTCTGAGTGAGGGCGATGTCGAATGCCCCGGCATTTATGCTCCAGTTCCCAAGCCATTTCTTGTAGGCGTCCGAGCCGCCACCGCCAGGATTGTCGCCACTGCCACCCTTCTTGGTGAGAGTCGTAGGCAGAGGTGTCTTGTCCTTACTGATAGTGAGATATTTGCCATCAGCTGTGGCAGCGACGAACTGGACTCTCTCAAGATCATAGCTTGATCCGTCGCTGAAGCTCACATGGCCTGCGGCAAGCTTGGCCGTGCTGCCTGAAATGGTTCCTGTGAAGATCACATACGTTCCTTTGGCGAAGCTGGATTCTCCCCATCCGCCGAAGAGACCGACGGTGCATTCACCATACTTTTGGGTCGATACGGTGCCGAGTCCATCCTGAGCGCGGACTTCAATACCCTTTGTGGCTGAGTCATAAGTGGCAGTGACAGGGAATGACTGTCCCTCGATGCCGGTGATGGTATAGCTGGTCCCCTTCTCAAGCGTGGAGATCTTCCAAGTGTCAGTCGCCGATCCTCTCGTGACTGTCCAGTCTCCAAGCCAAGCGTCATAGCCCTCTGCGGAGCCACCACCACCGCTGGTAACAGTGAAATCACTGTAGGCATAGTGACCAGTGGCGGCACCATCATCAGTGAATCCGATCGCAAACGCGATGTAGTCGCCGGCATCCATTGGATCGAACACCTCGTAATCGCTATCCTCGTAAAGGAAAGTGGAGAACTCCACCGGGTATCCGAACTGGTTGTAAAGTTCAACAATATTCATTATCTCTTTCCTCACGGCATCAGCCACCTCAATTGCGAAATCATCCATTTCCAATCCTCTTTCAGTGAATTCAGACTTGCTGACGTAGTAGATGCTGTACTTGCCTGACAGAGCCGGATCAGCCACATCATTGTAAATGTAAGCCGCTTGCTTGCCTTCATAATCCTTGATACCACCATAACGGACAGTCCAGTTGGCGTCAACACTCATGTAGGACAAGTTGTTTTGAACCACGGAAATCACACCGCTGTCATGGCCGAGCTTCCACTCGACATTTCCCGAACGCGACATATCAGCAGGTGTTCCCTTAATGGTGTTCTCTGCGATGGCGACGTTAAGGTTGTTCTCGGTGACAGTCACGGTGATCCAATCCACATCCGCACTCGCAGTAATGGTCTCATCATACTCGTAAGGGAAATCGAATGAGACAGCCTTGTGGGAAGCATTGATGCCAGAAGGATTGAAACCAGTGCTGTAGAAACCGAACTGCTGAACCGTGAAATCAGACTTAGCGTCACCCGACTTCACAGTGACAGTGGCATACCTGGACTCATAGCTTTCATTCGCAGGAGCGGTGACAGTGGCCACATTGTCTTTCACAGAAACCTGGCACCAGTCCTTGTCAACCGTCACCTCGATAGGAGACTCGGTAACGAACTCGATTGTACCCTCGCCACCTTTGGCGGGAATCTTAAGATTGTTTTCCTTGACGGATATTGTCTGGGCCTCGCTCCCATCCACCTCCTGCTTGGAGCAGGAAGAGGATGCGATTATAGCCAAGGCCATGAATATTGCTGAAATTATCTTTTTCATGATAAAGCCTTTTCGTTATTTACGGACAAGGGTCTGAAGATAAGGGAACTGGTTGTCACCCCACCCTGTGAATTCACCGGCAGACTTGCCGCTTGCATCGGTCGCCCAAAGGATGAACGAGTCGATTACCATGTCAGTCTTGCCGTTGTCGACAAATATAAACTCTCCTTCTTGGGATCCACGGACAATCTCCATTCCGTATCCAGTGGTTGTGTCCCAAGTAAGGTTTCCGCCGCCGGAAAGGCTCCATGCGGCAAGCCATACAGTATTTGAGCCGTCAGCGCCCAGAGACTGGACATTCATGGTAAGACGGCCGCGCGCCCTATCGTAGCCAAGGTACACATTGTGATCGCCGGACACGAAGCCACTCATGAGAAAGCCGTTGCCTTCCTCGTCAGGCGTGAGTGTCACATCAAGTGTAATCCTTCCGTTGTACATAGAGAGTTTGAAGTCACCGGCGAAGTCACTGTACTGGGTGTAGTCCTCAGGAAGCTTGCCCTGGAAAACAATCGATCCGTTGGTAAGGATGTTATTGTCGGAATGATAATCCATGCTGTTGATCGTGGCTCCTGCAACCTCGACCGGCTCGTAGGTCTTGATACCTTTCGATGTGTACATGAACGGAGCCTCGACAACCACAGTCCCGTCATCCCCGGAAGTCTCGGCTGAGGCGGCCGGATCAACATACTTGAAGGTTATCCTACGGTTGTTGAAATCGACCTCGCCTGTGACATCCGTGTCACCGACCTTGCCGTCGATGATGGCGGCACGCATGCTTGAAGCCACATCAGCTACCTTGGCAAGATACGCGGCCGGGGTCAGATCAGAATCGTAAGGATAGAGGTCATAATGGTTTCCGGAACGCTTGCCACGAAGGCCGATCTTTTCAGGACTTACGCTCACGATGGTGAACTCGAAGTCACCGCCCTTAGCCTGATACTCGGTTGACGAAGGAGTGGCAAAGTGATGAAGAGCCTGATTGTAAGAGTCGAACGAAAGCACGGCGCCATTGTCCGTCGTAAGCTTGTAAACACTCTTGTAGGAATTCTCCGGATCGAGCTCGTAGGATGCAGTCACCTCAGCATCTGTGAAGGCAAGATAGTAGGCATAACCACCCTTTGACTGGCCGGAACCCGGATAATACTCCATGATCCATCCTTTTTCATTGGAGGTCAAGATCTCACGGGTCTGTTCAATGTAAGCCTGAAGACGCTCAGAAGACGAAGAGTCAAAGACATCCGCCTGATCCTTGAGACAAGACTGGGCTGAAAGCACCGACACCCCTGCCAGAACGACTGTTAATATTTTATTGAATTTCATAATCTAATCACCAATTATTTTACCGTTAAATCGCTGAGGTCAACCTTGCCTTGCATCACGTCATCCTGACGACGGATGATTACGGAGCGAAGCTCGTCAATATCAATGGACCACACAGACTTCATGTAATCTCTGACAATCTGAAGTTTCGCGCGGATGAAGTCTGCTGATGAACCAGCATCCTTAAGCTGTGAGTTCCAATACTCCTGCGTGTTGGTGACATAGATGGACAGCATCTCCGCGAAGTCCTCACCGTCTGAATGCTGGGCATAGTCACTGATGAAGCCGTTTTTGAGGTACTCTTTGTTGTAAGGTTCCTCGCTCCAGTTGTCAGCCACATAACCGGAACCGGTGACCTGCTTGAAGGCTGTAGGATAATCCTTGATCTGGTTGAGGATATGGGTGAACTCGTGGTGGATCGTCTTGATGTAGTAATGGTTGAGAGCCTCCGGTCCCTGCTTGAGCATGGCGCTCAGATAATTCACACCGGAAAGGAGGATCTTCTTGCCACCTTCAGCTGTTCCAAGAATGAACGTTCCGTTGTTCCTGTACTCAAACTCACCGATAAGGAAGAACATCTTAGGGAAATACTCTCTGGTGAAGTCAACACCGGCGACCTCATCATAGGTGTCAATACAAAGATACTTCACAAGGTGGGCCATGATGACAGCCTCATCATAATCGGCAGGTACAGTGTAATAGTTCATGTCCGACTCGTTCAGTTCGAAGCGGTACTTGAAGTCAATGTTGTAAGGCCTGACATAGTTGTCGTTAAGCCATTTGTCCAATTCAGTCGCAGGAGCCGTCTCAACCTTGATGACACTGTCAGGGTTGAGGTCATCTTTCTGGCAAGCCGAAAACGACAGAACAGAAAGGGCAGCGATTGAGAGATATGTTATAATTTTCTTCATATTCCAGTCAATTTATGAGTTTAGTTTCTCGGGTTCGGTGTATATCCTGCGTCAATAACTTTCCTAGGAACCTGTATGGCGCGCCTTTCGTCATCTACCTTGAGGACATCACCAGCGGTACGAGGGTTGCCGTCAGATCCCATGACACGTCTCTGGATCTCAATGCCGTAACGCTTGACATCAAACCATCTGAGTCCCTGGGCGTAGGTGTCAACCCTCTTAAGAAGCAGACAGAAGTGAATCAGATTCTCCTGAAGCTCGCTAGGATTCTGAAGGAACGGAGCGTTAAGCTTCTTCTTGACGGTTGAAGCCAATGCCGTTGAGTAAGGAATATCCTTCAGAAGATTGTTGATCTCCTCGGCGCTGAGGTTCCAATCAGTCTTCGAGATATTGGACAGCCAGAGGTTCATGTCAGCCACAGCTGAGTCATATTGCTTGAGGAGGAGCTTTGCCTCAGCCCTCTCAAGAAGAACCTCGTCGGAAGTGAAGGCCGGATAGACTGTCCTGTAATAACCGATCTGGGCGACAGGGTCTGAGAATTCGAACAGGTAAGGCAACTTCCAGAAAGTGGTCTTGTCGTGGTTCGTGCCTTGGTAAACCTTCATCGGCACAGCGAAGAACGACTGGTTGTTCTTTCCCAAAAGGGTGGCAAGGGCAATACCGGTCTCATTCGTGGCAAGATAGTTTCCGGCAGCGTATTTTGAATATACTGAATACGGCCCTGTAAAGCAAAGACCCATCTTCGAATACGCCGTGATCAGAAGCAGATTGGCCGACAGTGTGGCATCGATGAAATGGTTGGTCAGAACCTCATCGTCCTGAGTCATCTTTGCCTGTGCGCGCCAGTCGCGGAGCATTGTCGCAGGAGCGCTTCCCAAACAAGCGTCGGCGTACTTGACAGCCTCTTCAGGTTTCTCATAATAGAGATAGAAACGCGTGGCGAAAGCATACGCGGCCTTCTGGTTGAAGTGGTACTTAGGCACAGTGTAGTAATTGTCGCTGACGAGCGGGAGAGCCTTCTGGAGATCCTGATCGATCTTTGCATAGATCTGAGCCACAGACTCCCTTTCGTACTTAGGATTTAGTCCCTGCTCAGGAGCGCTCATGTAAGTGACGCCGAGTTTCTGATCCGCAGTCGCCTCAGTGTAGGCCTGCGAGAACATATTCACAAGCACGAAATGACTGTAGGCACGGCAAAGAAGAGCCTCCGCCATCTCCGGCTCATACCCTTCGGCATCCGGACCGACCATGTTAGTGATGGCCTCTATTGCCTGATTGGCAGCCGCGATTGCCGAATAGGAGGATTGCCAGATGTTCTCCGGGTCCTCGTTGTCGGTGTTGGTGACATCCTTCCACGCGTAAACCTCATCGATAAAAGGATCTGTGTTAGGGTTCTCAGGGCCGAAGTCATCGACATTGTCCGAGGAGAACTCGCTGACAAGCAGATAGTCTGTCTCCGGGTAAGCGGACACCAGCAAGGAGCGGATTTTCTCCTGAGTGTCAAGCTCCGTTCTGTTGTCAGGCATCACATCCAGAAACTTGTCGCATGAGACAAGGCTGAAAGCAACCGCCGCAATGGCTATTATGGAATATTTGTTTTTCATATATCTTTCCCTCCAGATTAAAGACCAATTTTCAAAGTGAATGTGAACTGCTTAGGAACCGGGACAGCCACACCGCCGGTGTTGAAGAACTCAGGATCCTGACCGTTGAGCTTGCTGTCGGCGTAGATAAGGAACAAGTTGGTGGCCTGAGCCTTGAGTGACAGCGAATTAAGTTTAATCTTCTCAATCCACTTCCTCGGGAAGTCGTAAGAAAGCGAGATCTCCTTCATACGGATGAAATCACCTCTGGCGATTCGTTCGGTCGAGTAGTTGTAGGCGTTGTAAGCCTTGCTGAGGTGGGTGTCCTGCCTGTTCTGCCATACACTCGCGATGGCCGGAACGCTGGTGGTGTTCTCGTCTCCAGGGACAGTCCAACGGTTGGCGAACTCCTTAGGCATGGAGTCGAGATCATTGTAGGTGCTGCTGAAGACAGGGTCAAGACGGATAACGTTTCCAAATGAGTATGTCATGAACACATTGAAGCGGAAGCCGTAGAACTCGAAGATGTTGCCGAGAGATCCGACATCGGTAGGATCTGCGTTTCCGGAATACTTGAGCCACTTGGAAAGTCCTTCCTCATCAGAATACTGGAAGTCGATGTCGCTCACAGTCGTCTCTCCTGCCTCATTGATGAATGTCGGGAACCCGTCAGTATTAAGACCTTCGAACGGAATGGAGAATATTCCTCGTACCGGATACCCCTCCTGCGCGAATCCGTTGCCCGTGATGAGGTCGATGGCGCGCATGGTCGTCTTCAGATTTGTCACCTCATTGTGAGAATGAGAGTAGATGAAGTTGGTCGTCCAAGTGAAGTTCTTCTTCACAATGTTCTTGGTGGTGAGAGAAATCTCGACACCGTCAGACTTCATGGAAGCGATGTTACCAAGTTTCCCAACCTGACCGCCGAGACCCTGGGTGTTGATGACACCGATAAGGTCATAGTTGTCACGTGTGAACCAATCGAAGGTGAAATTGATGCGGTTGTCAATGAAACCGGCCTCAAGACCAAGGTTCAACTCCTTCTTCTTCTCGTAGGTAAGATCGGAGTTCGCAAGGTCCGCGATGTAAAGCATGGATTCCTTCACTGAAGTAAAAGGTCTCCACGGATTCTTTGAAGAGATCACCACAGCCGAGTTGGTCACTGTCGAAGGACCTCTGTCGGCGGTAAGTGAATAAGAAGCCTTGAGGGAAAGGTGAGAGATCGCGTTGAGCGGTTTCATCCATTCCTCCTCATGAAGGTTCCACGCACCAGAGATGTTCCATGTAGGAAGCCAGCGGGCCTGACGGCTCTTTCCAAGCTTATTGGTACCCTCGTAGCGGATTGTGCCGTTCAGGGTGTAGCGGCCCATATAAGAATATGTACCATTGGCGAAGAACGCGGCGGAGCGGACATGAGTGTTGGTCATGGTGTAGTAGTCACTGTTCTCCTCGTTGCCCTTCTTGAACACTTTGTAATCGTAGTTAGGAGTCTCGCCCATGCTGTACTGGATACCCCACCCGCGGAACCATGTTCCATGACGCTCGGTGCTGTTGACCTCGGTACCGCCGAAAAGATTGACGATGTGTTTTTCGGCGAATGTCTCGCTGTAATTGGCTGTGGCACGGAAATCCCAACCGAGCAACGAGTTGTCAGTCCTCTCGTAGATACCACCCTTAGGCAGAACCGAGATCGGCAACGCGTAAGGGTTGTCCGGATCCTTCTTGTAAAGGAACGGGTTGTTGTCCCTGATGGTGGCGGTGTACATCGCACGGTATGCGAGGGACTGGTTGGAATCGTCAAGAATATTATGCTCCTGAGATGATGCCGTGTACTTGACAGCAGTGAGAGCGCTGAGTTCCAATTGCTTGAAAGGTTTGGCCTTCAATTCTCCCTGAATACGCACGTCAGTCACGCCGAGATCTATGTAGTTGTTGTCCAGCTCATGCATGATGTTGAACGGAGCGTAGTTTCTCGTGTAGTACTCATTGGCGTCAAGCGCGCGGGAGGTGTTGAGCGCGTACGAGTAAGGGTTGATGTCGAAGTCACGCTTCACCTCACCCGAAACCACATCCATCGTCTGTCCAAGGGTTCCCGGCGCACGCTGCTTACGGAATGAAGCGTTGCTGATGAAGTTGAAAGTGAATATGTCATTGAACTTGAACGTCGTGTTGAGGTTGCCGGTGTAACGAGAGACGGAGCTCTGTTTTGTCCAACCAGGATCCTGCATCACAGAAAGAGACGCGTAATAGGTGGCGTTCTCTGAACCACCGGAAGCGCTCAAGGAATGGTTGCTCTGCAGACCGTTGCTGAAGAGAGTGTCGAACCAGTCAGTGTTCCTGTACTCGGCAGCCCTGAGGTATTCAGCCCTGGCAGCCGCCGTGTTCGCGAGACCGAACTGTCCGGATGTCTTGTCATACTGACCGATCAACTGGTACATCTTACCATAGACTCCGCTGTCTGAGGCGTTTGCCAAAGAAGCATAATTAAGGTAACCCTTCTGCTGGAGTTCCTGGTAGATTTCCATCTGATCCTGCGAGTTCATTATGTTGAACGTGCGGTAAGACGGTTTGAGCCTTGTTGTGAACTCGCCTGTGTAGTTGAGTCTGAACGATCCCGCACGGCCCTTCTTGGTCGTGACGACAATCACACCGGCCATAGCCCTCGCGCCATAGATAGAGGTGGCTGAGCCATCCTTGAGGATATCGAACGACTCTATGTCATCGGAGTTGAGTCCTGCGATCGCCGAAGAGATAAGAGTGGAGGCGTCACCAGAAGAAAGCTGGTCTGCGCTGACATCCACAACATCCTCCATGATCACGCCATCGACAACCCAAAGCGGCTTTGATGAGCCGTAGATGGAAGTGGCGCCACGGACACGGATCTTAGGAGCTGTTCCGAACGTTCCCGACACATTCTGCACGGACACACCGGCGACACGTCCCTCAAGGGAGCGGCTGACATCGGTGAGACCATCGATCTTCGCCGATTCCGCGTCCAGCTTGGCCGTGGAACCCGTGAAAAGACGGCGGTCCATTTTCTGCATACCAGTGACGACTACCCCCTCAAGAAGCTGAGAGTCCGGGGTCAATGCCACATTGATTGTGGTTTTACCTTTGACGGCCACCTCTTTCTGCTCATATCCCATGGATGAGAAGATGATAGTACCATCACTTGGCACGGGGATTGAATAACGCCCATCGGCGTCACTGCTGCTTCCCTTGGTGGAGCCTTTTACCTGACAGAACGCGAAAGGTATCGGCTCACCTGTAGAAGCATCAGTAACGACACCGGTCACAGAAATGTTCTGTGCCGATGAAGTGATCGCCACGAAAAGTGAAATCACCGCGAGAAAAAATCTGCTTTTTTTCATCGATACTTGTTTTATATACATTACTATACACTATTCAAATTAGTGAACAAGAGACTGCTGTCGTCTGCAAATAGTCTCTTTCTCACAAGTAAAAGTTCGATCCTTGGAACGCTTTCGGAGACATTCCAGAAAGAATGCCTGAGAGTTTGAACCACTAACCAACTCAATAATCGCCAGGCTAAAGTCATTACGGATCCACCTTACCGCATCTTAAATGCTTTGCTGACAAATTTTGACCGCAAATATTGCAATTTATTTTTTCTATTACAAATTTCACTTTTTATCCGCGAACTAATCATTTCTCCGATTTCCACGCCCATATCTTACGAATCTAAATCACGGCCCATGATATTCAATAAATCTCTGCCGAAACGAATCGGCATATAATTAAAATACTAATTAAAATACTTTTTTAGTAAAATGTAAAAAATAACCTGCATCACTTAAAATTTGCAATACATTGATGTTCAAGGGTGATTCTATGTATTCAATTTTACCGATTGATGCAACTTATTTTTTCAACATTACTTAAAAAAACATAAGTAACCCTAAAAAGAGGAATGACAGGTCATTTTTCTGTCATCCCTCTCTGAAATCAGGCTATTAAAACAAAGATCAGGCTACCTTCCATATTTCTTGAAAACCTTGTCGATCAAGGCTGCCTTGTCCGCACGGTTTTCCAGAAGGACTGATTTCAGAATCTTTATGTCATTCGTGTAGTATCCCATGCAGCCCAGGATGTCCGAGCGGCTGATTCCTCCTGCTTCAAGTTCGGATAAAATCTGAGATTTGAACCAATATTCATTGCCAAAGCCAGGATTTCTCCCGTAACGTTCCTTGTACAATGCGTTTTCCATGTAATATGCCCACATCTCTCCGATCTCGCAATAGCCTGCGTCCTCTCCATTGCCGGTGCCATAGCAGTCACCGGTTGAAATGTACGAGGTAAGAATGTAGGTAGCATACTTACGCCAATAGTCCGTCCCCACCTTGTTGAAATGACTGGCATGTGCCATCTCATGCACTGTGGTTGAGTACAATGCCGCGTAGTCCCCGTTCTTGTCCTTGGAGCCGATCGTGATGTCCGGAGCGAAAATCCTCACGATGGACGCGTATTTACCGATATACTTGCTGACCAGTTTGTTGTCAAGCAACGCTCCGTGATGCATCATCAGAGTGCTGGACGGCCTGAGAATATTCAAAATCCAGAACCTCAGGTTCTTGGGAGGCATGGTGACGCCTGTTGCCTGACACTTCTTGAAGTAGTCGTATGCGGCGTTGTTGACCACACACCTGCGGAACAAGGTGGCGTCTGAATTTTTGTCGATAGTGAGATCAATCCCCGTCGATGGTCCTTTGCCGATTGCCGAGATCGAGGCCGGAATCAAAATCAGATTCAGTCCGATCGAGAATCCGACCCTGTTCTTGAAGCAGATCCTGTAACGAGGCTTGGCGGAAAACTTGCGGGAAAACTCGTAGTTGCCGTTCTCGTCCGTGTAAGTCGTGGCGATCTTCACAAAGACATTAGCCACCATCTTGACACCGGCGACACCAACTGTCTTCTTGCTCCTAAGTTTGTCATCGACAATCGTGATCCTTCCGGAAGGCCTGGCCTTAGCCCTTGTCTCAGGCTCAAGCAGGCCACTGTTGCCTGTAACCTCGAAGGCCATCCTCTCCACCGCGTTCCAGTCAAAGTCACCAGGACTTCTGGTCTCCACTTCCTCATCCGGGATAAAACATTCGTCCAGAATCTCATGACGGATACCTTCCGGAAAGACAAAGTCAGGAGGCACGACCGCATACTGCCAAGTGATCTCACCCTCCGGAACAGACGGATCATGGTAGTAGTCACCATCCCTTAGGATCTCACAATCCATAGGATGATCCAGCATCTCCACACCAAGATCCGAGAGAAGATTGAACTGCACCGTGTCCTTGGGGAGGAAACGGACATAGTAATCAGTGACCGGGACACTCACCTCCCCTCTTGTAGGATACAAAGCCGCAAGAGCCTTGCCGACATTGGTCACAGAATAAGGGTTTTCAAGCTTCCGTCCCAGCTCGATCACATCATGAGCCACGACCTCGACATTCTCCTTTGTGCTGACAGGGCTGACCTCCACCGGAGACCCTCCCTCTTTGCTGCACGACGCCAGCACCAGAGCCGGCAGCATCATTTTGAAGAACCATTTCAT
>OLGV01000403.1_pt1 | contig 18769 bp, 10 predicted proteins | sample 1605761 | NCBI WGS metagenome assembly OLGV01 (sample SAMN03283245) | human gut metagenome | biome: human-associated habitat; material: feces | host: Homo sapiens | place: Peru | collected 2012
CCCTAAAAAATTCTGCCTTCCACCGGCTCTCCAGATCCGTCAATCTAGAGTACTACGCTTTTCTCGTTTTTTCTAACTTGTCTAATCGTAACGACTCCTTATATAGGATTATCGGAATATGCTATAAAATTTTTATATTTATAAATATAATTTTTTTTAAATTGACATACTTCAGTTTCAATGATGAGTTTTTTTATTTTCCCATCGCCTGCGTAATGCTTGCGCCGTGGTGCATTTAGGGCGCACTTATTCTTCCAGCAGTTTTTGTAGCGTTGGGGAAATGTGCAGCGTTCTTGTAAGTTTTTCTGCGGCGGAAGATTCTGGTTGTTCCGGCGCGCTCTTGGGTTCGGACTTTTGCTCTGATTTTTTTACGGCGCGAATCAGGATGTTTTTCGGCGTGTGCTCCATGTCGATGAATTCCAGGAGCTGGACATTGTATCCTGAGTTTTCAAGAAATTCTCCTCGGAGCGCGTCTGTTAAAAGCGCTGAAAAGCGTTCCTTTATTATTCCGTATTTTAAAAGCGGTTTGAACTCTTCTGGAACGGAACTTTTGTTCAGCTGGCTGTTTATTTCGTGCTGGCAGCAGGGAACGCTTAAAATCGCCTTGCAGCCGTGTCTTACGGCGTAATTCAGCGCAAAATCTGTAGCCGTGTCGCACGCATGGAGTGTGATTACGATGTCCGGCGTGTTCTGATAGCTGTAGCCGGCGATATTTCCTGTGTCAAATTTCAGTCCTTTTAAATTCAGCTCGGTGGCGATTCTGTTGCAATATTCGATTACGTCTTTTTTCAGGTCAAGCCCGATGATTTCCACTTCAAGGTGTTTTATTTCTGTTAAAAAATAATGAACGGCAAAAGTCAGGTAAGATTTTCCGCAGCCAAAATCTGCGATTCTTATGGGATTTTCGCCGGTCTGTTTCTGGACTTCCGGCAAAATGTCGTTTATGAATTCAATGAACCGGTTGATTTGCCTGAACTTGTCGTGCTTGGAGCTGATGATTTTTCCGTCGCTTGTCATAAGGCCGAGCAAGATCATGAACGGCACTGGAATTCCTTCGGGAATAAGGTAGTTTTTTTGTCTGCTTCCGTTTTTCCAGACGATATTTTTGTTTGCCGGCGCATTTTCTTGCTTCAGTTTTTTTGAAAGTCTTGTTACATTTCCTTTTTTATTTCCAAGGTATGTTATTTCTTCTGAATCTGTGCGCAGGACGCAATTTTTAAAAGTTGTTCCGGCGTGGGCTCTTATGAATTCGTCCAGCTCTTCTTCTGTTTTCTGTTCATGGAAAGCCTGGGTTTTTGTGAACTTTTCTATGTAATACATAGTTTTGTTTGAGTTGTTCGCCGCCTGGGCTTTTATGCGCAGGTATGGCCGGTCAAGTATTTTTTCAATGTTTTTTACAGGTTTGCTGAATGTGCAGGAAATTATCATAGGACTTTAAATGTATACCAAATGCAAAAAAAATGATATATTTAAAGTTATGGGTAAGACTATTGTTTTTGTAAACCAGAAAGGCGGAGTTGGAAAGACAACTTCCTGCATCAATATTGGAGCATATATTGCCATTTCTGGAAAAAAAGTTCTTCTTGTCGATTTTGACTCTCAGGGAAATATGTCCAGCGGTGTTGGCGTTTCTAAAGATAAGCCTACGATTTATGAACTTTTGGCCGGCCAGGTGACTGCGGAGCAGGCTATAAAACATACTCCTGTTGAAAATCTTGACGCAATCAGCGCTTCCATTGATTTGTCCGGCGCTGCGATTGAACTTGTTGAGCAGGAAGACCGCGAATTTTTCTTAAAAAAGGTTCTTGACCCGCTCAAAGATGTTTACGACTACATTTTGATTGATTGTCCGCCATCGCTTGGAATTTTAACATTGAACGGTCTTGCCGCGGCTGACCAGGTTCTTGTTCCTATGCAGTGTGAATATTTTGCCCTTGAAGGAATCACTCTTCTGTTAAAATCTGTGAATAAAGTTCAGCAGGGAATTAATCCGAATCTTACAATCGGCGGAATTTTCTTTACAATGTATGATTCACGCACAAGGCTTGCGCAAGACGTTGTTATGCAGGTAAAAACTTATTTTAAGGACGTTGTCTTTAGCACTATAATTCCAAGAAATGTAAGGCTGTCTGAAGCGCCGTCCCGGGGGCTTCCGATTTGCAATTATGACCCTGAATGCGCCGGTGCGAAAAGCTATAAAAAACTGGCAGAGGAGATAATGCATCGTGGCTAAAAAAGGTGGTTTAGGTCTTGGCCGTGGTCTGGATGCCCTTATGGGCGGAAATAACAGCGTTCCTCTTTCCGGGCTGGGAAGCGCAAGTGATATTCAAAAAGATGAAAGCGGAAAGCCGATAAATCTTCCTGATGGAGTGACCGTTGATGACGACGGAACTCTTTGGGCGAATCCGGCTGATTTTATTGCAAATCCAAAGCAGCCGCGAACTGAATTTGACCAGAAAAAACTTGAGGAGCTTGCGGATTCAATCCGGGAAAACGGCGTTATTGAGCCGATTATTGTTGAGCCGGCTGAGAACGGCAAGTTTTATATTGTAGCCGGAGAACGCAGAACAAGGGCTTCCCTGCTTGCGGGGCTTTCAAAAGTTCCTGTGCAGATTAGGAAATTTGATGAAATTCAGCGGCTTCAGGTTGCGCTTATAGAAAATATCCAGCGCGCGGATTTGAATCCTATTGATGAAGCGCAGGCATATTACAATCTTATGGAGCTGGGCGAGCTTACTCATGAGGAAGTTGCTAAACGTGTGGGAAAAAACCGCTCTACGGTAACAAATTCTGTCCGTCTTTTAAAACTGCCTGATGATATGAAAAAATCTCTTGTTGACGGACAGATTTCTTCCGGTCATGCGCGCGCTTTGCTTTCTGTTTCTAATCCTGCCGACCAGCGCATTATGTTTGGAAAGATTGTCGGCAGCGGGCTGAATGTGCGGGAGGCGGAGGAGCTTGCTCAGGTTTATAACAATGGCGGGCGCGCGGCATCGAACAAGCCTTCTAAAAAAGTTGTAAAAAAAGATCCGGAAATTGCGCGCATTGAGCAAAAATTTATTGATGTGTTCGGTACGAAAGTTGTGCTTAAGGGAACTATTGAAAAAGGTTCTATTGAAATAAATTATTTTACAAAAGAAGACCTGAACCGGCTTTATAACATAATTGCGCCGGAGCAGGAGTAGCGGATTCTTAAAGACAACGCATAGTCCGTTTGTTTTTATATTTTTAGCATGCCAAGAACTTTTCCTATGCTTTCGTGGATAACAAGGTTCGCCCTGGCGTCGCCTGCGGTTGCCGATTTGTTGATAAGGACAATATTTTTGCCCCTGAAATAATCAATCAGGCCGGCGGCAGGGTAGACCACAAGGGATGTTCCGCCGATTATAAGCGTATCTGCGTTTTTAATTGCATTGACCGCGCCATTTATTACATTCTGGTCAAGGGATTCTTCATAAAGAACTACATCCGGTTTTACAAGCCCGCCGCATTTTGCGCAGCGCGGCAGTTTGTCCGGGGAATTTTCGCTTTCTGCAATAAAATCGATGCCGTATTCTGCGCCGCAGTCCATGCAGAAATTTCTTAGCGTGCTTCCGTGCAGCTCAAATACATTTTTGCTTCCTGCTTTTTGATGAAGTCCGTCGATGTTTTGCGTCACAACGGCTTTTAGTTTTCCTTTTTCTTCCATTTTTGCAAGCTGAAAATGCGCGGTGTTCGGCTCGATATTTTTTATAATCAGTTTTTCTCTGTAAAACCGGTAAAATTCAACAGGATTCGCGTCAAAGAAACTTCTGCTGATAATTGTTTCCGGCGGATATTTCCATTGCTGGCTGTAAAGTCCGTCCTGGCTCCTGAAGTCCGGAATTCCGCTTTCCGTGGAAACCCCTGCGCCGCCAAAAAATACTATGCTGTCTGCGTTGTCATATATTTTTTGAAAATTTTCAATTTTTTCTTCAAGTTTAGTTTCTGTTTCATTCATATTCATTGATTTTATCACGAGAACTGAAAATTTAAAGATTTTCGGCTTTCTTTCCGATAAAAAAAAGTAAAAATTTGAATTTTACCCTAAAAATTTGTCATTTGCTTATTTGTGGATTAAAATAAACTGTATTTAAAAAAAATGGAGATTTTATGTATGAAAAACATTAAGGTGCTTTTATTTGTTTTTGCTGCTTTTTACATGGTGACAGGTTTGTTTGCGAGGGATGTTGAAACTCATAGTGTTGAAAATTTAAAAAGCTGGCAGGATTCTTTTGATTTGAACAGCAGAAAAGCCGGAAAATATAACATTATGGTCAAGGCTATAGATTTGAGCGATAATGTTACTCTTGAAGGTCCGTTTAATATTTATCTTGATCCGAATTCTGACCTGCCGGTTTGCGGAATAACTAACCCTCATCCGGGAATGCGGATTGTCGGCAACTTGAATATTGTAGGAACTTGTGTTGATGATGACGGCGTTGAATATGTGAATTTGATTCTTGATGGCGACGAGGAAAATCCTGTACGGGCGAAAGGAAAGGAATTCTGGTCTTATTATCTTGATACTACGGAGCTTGAGGAAGGTCTTCATACTATAAAAGTTGTTGGCTGCGATATAAACGGTCTTGTTGGAAAGCCTGTTGAAATCACATGGAATCTTGACCGCCGCCAGCCGGTTACTGCCATCGAAAATAAAGTAATGGGAACTCTGGTTTCTAGGACAGTAAAATTTCATGGAACGGTTTCTGATGGAAACGGAATAAAAACCCTGTCTTATTCTGTTGACCAGGGGAATACTTTTAAAAATGTAAAGCTTTCGCGCAAAAAAGACAGGATTGAATTTGATATTTCTATTGATACAAGAAAATTCCCGGACGGTCCTGCTGTAATCTGGTTTAAGGCCGTTGATAACGCGGGCTCGGAAGGTGTGTATTCATTCCTTTATTTTATAGACAATACTAGCCCTGACGTGAAAATTCTTCAGCCGGCGGATAAAACTCCCCAGTTTGGCAAGGTTGCTGTGACAGGCTATGCAAAAGATACGGTCGGACTTTCAAAATTGAGCTGGACTTTTGGCAAAGAATCCGGGGATTTTGAAATTGTTCCGGGAAATCCGTTCTGGGCGAAGGAATTTGATCTTGCGGGAACAAATGATAAGTCAAGAAAATTTACAATTTCTGCGACGGATGTTGTAGGAAACGTGATAACGGTTTCTCAGAATATTATTATTGATGAGTCTCTTGATAAGCCTTCTGTAAAAATTGCATTCCCAACGGCGGATTCGCTTGTTGAAAGCGGTGATTCCCTGTATGTGCGCGGAATTGCGACGGACGAGGATGGAATTGCGTCTGTAAAATATCGCCTTGATAACGGCGAATGGATTGAAGAGGCGACAAAAGGTGTTTTTTACGGCGTTCTTGCGCAGGGTGCGGAACTTTCCGCCGGAAAGCATACTGTTTCAGTTGTCGCGACAGACAGGCATGGCGTTCAGAGCGATGTTTCAACTGTTGAATTCCAGGCGCGTGGCGCAGTTCCTGTTTTCTCCGAGGCTAAGATTGCTGGAGTTCCTGTTGTGAACGGAATTCAGGTTCATCCGGAAAGCGGTTCTGTCTTTACAACTACGGTTTCCAGCAGCGTAGGGCTTGCTTCCGTTCGTGTTGAAACCCGCTGGGGAAACAATGGCTTGAAGCAGGACGACTACGAGTTGAATTCCGCGGGTTCATATACAGTGAATATTCCTATAAACGATGACTTCCCTAAAGGAATTGCAAAAATTTATATTTCTGCGACTGATTCAGTCGGACGTACAAAAAATTACAAGGCGATAATAGATGTTACGAACACGTCTGTTGTACAGGGAGCGGAGCCGAAAGTTGTTCTTGATGACTGCATCGCCGATGAAAAAGGAACAGTTCTGAACAGCAAGGAATTTCCTGCGACCGGATATTTTATCGGTGGAAATGCGCGCTCTGTTGAGATTGTGCCGAAAACACCTTTTGCGACGGCAAGGCTTTCTGGAAATCAGATAATTCTTTCTGCCGGTGATGTAAATGGTTCTTCCGAGCCGGTTGTTGTTCGTGTTACAACAGATCAGGGGCTTGTGTATGATTCTCAGAAAATTGTGTTTAAGCAGGATTCCGCTTTTCCTAAAATAAAAATTTCAGAAACTTCGGATGTTCAGCTTCTGGATGCGGGCGGCGGAAGCGTTGCGATTTCCGGCTCTGTATCGTGTGAATCTGGAATAGGTTCTGTTTCTTACAGGGTGTTTGCTTCAAAGGCGAATATGAATGCCGGGGTTGTCGCATCCATGGAAAACGTTTCTTCCGGAGAAGTTGTTTCTCTTGGCGCGGTCCGTTCGTTCAATATTCCGCTTGAAACAGCTGAGTACGGAATTTATATTGTTGAAATTACTGCTGAAAGTGCCGGCGGAAACAAAACGAGCGAAGTTGTCGGCTTCAGGAATATTCCGGATTTTCCGGAAGGTGCGAAGGGCTCGCCTAAAAATCCTATGATTGTCTGGGCGGATGGCGAGAATGTTTACGCTGGCGCCGCATACCAGGGAGAGCTTGCCCGCTCTTTTTCAATTTATAAACGCAGCGGAATGAATCCCGGAGCAAATTCTTTGCAGTGTTCACTTGAATACGGAGATGGAAAAACTGCTTCTTCAAAATACAATGCCGTAAAAATTCCAGAAATAAAAGCGGCTTTTGCAAAAGCCGGCGATAAAGATTATGTTGCCGGAATGCCTGTTGTGCTTGCTAGAAACGAAAAATCATCCTTGATTGCTTACGTTGATTCTGAAGCGCAGATTTCTGCAAGTTATGAAATTTCTGGCGAAGACGTTCCTGGCGGTTCAAGACAGTCGGGCGGTTCGGCTCTTGTTTCAAAATCAGAAGAAAAGGAAAATCGCTGGGTTGTTCAAATTCCGCTTGAAAATTTGCCGGCAAGGATGAACAAGGTCAAGCTTTCTGTAAAAGCCGGTTCTGTTTCAAGACAAATTTCAGGAAGTGTGGCAATAGTTCGTCCAGTCGAGGCTTCTATGCTGGATGACAGGCGTGCTATCTATACAATGGAAGATTCTGGCTCAAAATATGACCGTGATGTAGGCTGTTATATTTTACGCACTGAAGAAAGCTTTAGTTTTTACGCGAATGTTCCGGAGCTTGTGAGCGCAGATTTTGTCGCTGCGGCAAACGGCCTGAAAATCGAACGTCAGGGAAATCTGGTCAAGGTTGTTCCTGAAAAAGAAGGTTCTTTTAATAATGTTGCGGTTCGTGTAAAGGATGTGAATGGAATTGCATATACATCTCCTGCTGTTAATTTTATTGTCGACAACGGCGCTCCTGAAGTAAAAATTGTAACCCCGGAAATTCATCAGTGGGTAAAAAATTCTTTAAGGATTACAGGAACTGTCGCAGATCCGAGCGGCGTAAAAAGCGCGGAGTATTCTCTGGATAACGGAGAAACCTGGAAAACGCTGAATTTAAGCTCATCCGGCAGAACTGCGGTGGGTGCGACGTTCAGCGGAACGGCGGATATTAGTTCTGCGGAAGAAGGGCTTGTCGCTCTGGATGTCCGGGCTTTTGATGTCGCGGGAAACGTTGCCTACGCAAGAACTGCCGCTTATAAGGATGTGACTCCGCCGTCTGTGGAGATTGTCGTTCCTAACGATGATGCGATTGTAAACGGCGATAATCTTATCTGCTTCAATGTTTCGGATAATGCAAGTTTTGAAAAGGCATATTATATTGCTCCTCCAACAGGCAAATCTTCCGGGGTAAAGACGGAGATTACAGACATTTCGGCGACGTTTGTTTCAACTCATATTGGTACTTCGGAAAAACCGATTGATGATGGAATGTCGTTTGAGTTTGTGGATGCGGCTGGAAACGTTTCTTCTTACGAATCGTGGAAATTCCTGATTGATTCAAAATCAGACTTGCCTGTGGCAGAAATTCATCTTCCGACTTACGAAGATGTTATTACCCGTGATTTTACGATTTCTGGAGTTGTTTACGATGATGACGGTCCTTCTTCTATTTATTACAGGATAGATGGCGGTCCGTACAACAAGCTTGAAGAAATGGGAACAAGTTTTGCGATAGATGTTCCTTTTTCAACAATGACGGATAACGAGCATACAGTCAATGTTTATGCGGTTGACATAAATGGAGTAAAAGGTCCGGTTGCGGAAAGAAAATTCAGGGTTTCTACGGAAGAGCCTAAGGGTGCGGTGGAAACTCCTACAATCGACAAGGCGAACAAAGGTCTTATAACATTGGCCGGTGCCGCAAGCGACAAAAATGGCATTGAAAAAGTTCTTGTTTCCCTTGATAACGGTAACAGTTATAATAATGCGGTTGGAACTACAAACTGGTCGTATACGTTTGATTCGCGCGCAATTCCGAACGGAACAAATGTTGTGTTTATCAGAGTAATTGATAAATACGGAATTTCCGGTCTGTATTCAAGTTTGATAAACATAGACAATAAAGCGCCGGAAATGGTTTTGGATTATCCGCTGGATTATTCCGCGACTACAGGACCTTTGTTCTTCAGTGGATATGCTTTTGACAACGTGGATATTACGGAGCTGTTTGTGACAATCAGAAGTCTTGACGGAAAGTCTATTCCTAGAAGCCTCCAGAGAATTGATTTTAATCTTGACAGGATTATCGCGCAGAATATAGACATCGCGGCTCTTGAAAACGGCTCTTACAACATCGAGCTTACGGCGCTGGATAAGGCCCAGAATGCGACACACGTCAGCAGAAATATCATGCTGAATAAAAATAAAGCGCTTGCGACGGTGAATCTTTTGTATCCGTTGAATGGCGAGCACAAGCAGGGTACTTTCAATATTTACGGAAATGCCGAGGCGGACAATAAGATTGAATCTCTTAGTCTTTATATTGATGATAAATATATTGCGACTACAGAGCTTACGGACAGCGACTACTTCCGGTTTGAAATAACTCCTGATTTGATTTCTGATGGAGAGCATACTTACCGGGTTGATGCGAAAGTTGAAACAGGGCAGGTTATACGCTCAAGAATTCAGACTGTTGAGTATAATTCCGTAGGACCTTGGGTTGCGATTGATAATTTTACTTATGGGGATTTTGCTACAGGGCGACCTTATATAAAAGGCCATGCCGGATATTCTTTGAGCGAAGAAGAAAAAGTTGTGTCTTCTACAAAAAAAGCTACAAAGGAGCAGAAAGAAGCCATTAACAACAAGAAAGTCGCAAAGATTGAAATAAGTTTTGACAACGGAAAGTCATTTACTCAGATTTCTAAAAGTGAAAAATGGATGTACCGCATAGAAAATCAGGATATAGAAGAAGGTTTCCATTTTATGATTGTCCGGGCGACTATGCGGAACGGCGAGACTGCGATTGAGCGCACTATTATTCAGATTGATAATACCGCTCCAAAGATTCGTCTTATCAGTCCTAGCGTTGGAGGCCGTTACAATCAGGAGCTTGTTTTCAGCGGACTTTCCAGCGATACCGTTGGTCTTAAAGACGTTCAGCTTACGCTCCGAAAGGGAGACAAGGCTTCTTATGAAGTTCCGTCTTTCATTCAGGGCTTGTACCTTGACTGGCATTTCTGGGGCGCGACGCTCTTTGATATTGGCGTAGGACTTACGTTCTTTGATGATGTAGTAAAAGTTCAGTTTCAGTGGGGACAGTTTACCCAGGCGCAGAGAGAAATGTTCAGCAATACTTCAATGCGTTACGGCGGCGACAGTGTTATGGGAATCAAGATTCTTGCGAATGTTGCGAATATTCCGTTCAGCTATTTCTTTGGGCGCGACCTTGACTGGCTCAGCGCGAATCTTGCGGTTGGAGCGCAGTTCAGCAGATTCAACGAGTCTGGTTCTGGAGAAGCGCAGATTCTTTCGGCGATTCTTGCTCAGCTTGAATTCCCTAAGGTCAAGTTCCCGAATATGAAGTGTTTCAGTTCGCTGTCGTTGTACACGGAATTCTCTTTGTGGTTTATTCCGACGGATGTTTCAAGTTCGAATGTTGATATTAACAATATCGTGCCACAGATTGCAGAAGGTATCAGGTTAAGTGTATTCTAAGGCGGGTTTTATGAAGCGTAGCATTAAAAAAATTATTACACTGGCTGTTTTCGCTTTGATTTCTGGAATTGTTCCGGCGTTTGCAATTGACGCGTATGTAACGGTAATTTACCGTGAAGTTGACATTGCGTTTGTTGACCGCTCCAATACGGAGCTTGACGGAATTCTTTCAAAATCAAATGAGGACAGAAACTATTATCTTATTGAAAACTATACGATGAAAAAAATACGCCATCTTGTAGTTTCTGAAGATTACGAGTTTGCAAGCGAAGCGACTCTGGTTGTGATTGATAATAATCTTGACAATATGGAAGCCGTTGAGCTTTATTCAACTATTTCTTCTGCCCTGGAAAAGCAGAAGGAGCAGCGTCTTGCTATTGAGCAGCGTAAGCAGGCTGAAAACGCCAGGTTTGAGGCGGAAAAAGCAAGGCAGCGGGCAGTTATTGAAAAAGATTATGTTTCTATGAACACGGCTAGCGGAAATACTGTATACCTTAAAGGCAAGGATGAGAAACTTTCTTCAACATTCTGGGCTTTTAGGTTCGGGCTTTTTGACGGAACATTTGTTTCTGACACGAGCGATGATTATACAAGTTTCCGTTACGGTTTGAGCGGTGATTTTACCTATGAATATAGTTTTGATAAGCTGATGATTGGCGCGGATGTAGGCGGAGATGCGGTTATTATTCCGTTCTTTGGCGATGACAGCACTATTCTTGGAAATTTCAGTTTGATTCCAAAAATGAGTTTTGCAGGGCTTGGAAAATGGCTTTCGTTCAGGGCAGGATTTGCTACTGTCATAAAGCTGGATTCCGGCGATGGAAATGAATCTTGCCTGCAGGAAACAGTTTACAGCCCGGTCTTTGGTCTTGGTCTGAACCGGATAAATATTGGCGGCGCGGAATTCTCTATGAATGCTGATTATCTTCTTGGACATCTTATTTATGATGGTTTGAATTTTGCCATGAATTCGGCCATTAATTTTTCATTGCCAATGATGAAAATGGATAAGGTTCAGCTTAATTTTAATATTGGAATAAAGGACACACTTTTTGTAAAGGATTCAGGCATTGAAAACCGTGCCGGAATTATTCTTGCAGTTGGAGCACAAAATGTTATCAAATAAAAAAATAGTTACAGCACTGCTGATGTTTTTAATCAGTTTTTCAGTTTTTGCGCAGGCATCTAACGATGCTATGGTTCAGCGTTATCTGGAACGGGCGACCGCCGCTTATGACGAAGGAAATCTTGCTGATGCGTATAAGAATATAAACGCTTCGATTAATTTTGGAAAAATGAATGACGGAATTATTCCGGCGAATGTCCTTGTTATTGCCCGTTCAATTTATACGCAGCGTTTAAAGGAGCTGAACAGAAAGTACGTTGAAAGCTTGTATATTGATATAAAAACAAATCTTGTTGAAAAATATCCTGAAATAAACACGCCTGAGCTTACAAAGCTTATGCGTCAGATAGAAGCGAATGTTACGGCGGCAGAAAAAGCGGCTGATAAAAAACAGCAGCATGATTTTCTTGAAAGCATAAAGGAGTCTACTTCCAGCACTCAAAGCGCGATTTCTGACCTTGGCGAAAAAATGCTCGACCAGACAAAGCAGAATTCGCAGCATCTGGCGGAAGTTTCAAGGACAATGAATACAAATATGACAAAAATTTTTATTGTTGTTGTAATTTGTATTGTCATGATTCTTTTGATTGTAGGATTGATTTTGCTCATCATGCATTTCAGCGTAAAGCAGAACCACATTCAGCAAATGCAGTATGCGGAAGCGTTTAAGCTTCTGGCGGCAAACCAGAGCCAGACAAATCAGCTTATGATAGGCGGAATAGCAGGGCTTTACAGCGACGAAGGATTGAAGCTGGCAGGCTCTTCTACATGGAGTCAAAGTTCGCTTCCAGAGCCGGAAGATACTCCTGAAGAAAAAGAGGCGCTGGCAGAGCTTGCGCAGAAATGCCGGGAAATCGGTGAAAAAATAGATGCTGCGACAGGAAGAAAAAACAATTCAAAAAATGTTTCTGAAATTGTGTTCAAGCTGGCTACAAATCTTGGATGCCGCCAGCACGATGCGATGGTTTATTTCTGCGCCGCGATGGTTTACGATGTTGGATTTCTTTCTATTGAACAGGAAACATTGAAGGCTCAGACTCTTTCAGAAGAGCAGAAAGACAAGATAAGACATCACATTGATTTTGCAGAAAAACAGCTTGAGTTTGTTCCTAAAAAATACTGGTCGGTTTTTAGCGATGCCGCAAAATATCACCACGAAAATTTTGACGGAACAGGCTATTCCGATGGTCTGAAGGGGGATAAAATTCCTCAGATTGCAAGAATTATTCGCGTTGCGGACAGTTACAACGCTCTTTCAAGCCGGCGCTCTTTCCGGGGCGGAATGGACAAAGAGTCTGCTCTGGAAAAGCTTGAGTCAGAGTCAAATCTTTACGATCCTGATGTTTTAAAAGTTCTTGAAGAGATTATATAGCCTGAATATTGAGTTTTTTCTAAAAAGAACAAAAGCGCAGGCAGATTTGCAATTTGTGAAGATTTTTGGCGATTGAATTAATTAAAGTGCGGAGCACCCGAATTAATACAAGTGTAGCGCGAGCCAAATCCATCTGAGCAAATTGGGAATCTGCCGGGAGCGTTCTTTCATAATTTACAAAAAAACTCGAAATTAAGGTTATATAGCCCGAATATTAAGTTTTTTGTTGAATAACTTTTAAAAAGATGCCGATAAACTATGTATGAAAAAATACGTATTTTGTTTTATGGCATCTTTTTTTGTTTTAACAGCGTTATGCGCAAAACAGGCGAAACCTTTGTATAAAATGCAGGAAAAATCAAAAGCGGCGGAAGAAGTTTCTCCGGTCGGTGAGTCCAGAATTTTTATTGTAGGAACGAGCAAGGGTCTTTTTAAGCTTTCGAGAGGAAACTCGTTTTTCCCGGTTTGGACCGAAGGCTCTGTTGAACAGATTGTGCGCACGGAAATTCCTTCCGAAGATGGAAAAATAATTGAAAACTGGTATTTCCGCACCAGCAAGGGAATTCTTTTTAGTTCCGACCTTGAAATTTTTGAATACAGAAATTCCGGGCTGCCGCTGTCTACAATAAAAAATTATGACGGACAAAATACTGAATTTGAAACCCGGGTTCAGACATTAAAAGATTTGTGCGCAAATCCCTTGAATCCGCAGCAGCTTGTTACAGCCACAAAAGATTCCGTTTATTTGTCGCGGGACGGCGGACGGAACTGGAAAAATCTTGGTTCTATGAGCATGGCTACGCCTGGTGTAAAGGCATGCGCGGTCGGCTCAATGCCGGTTACGCTTAGCGATGGTTCTACAGGAACAGAGCTTGTTGTTTTTATGAGCCATCCCATTTTTGGTCTTTCCTATATAAAGCCGGATGCCGCCCGACCTGCGTGGATTGATGTGGCAAAAGGCTTTGAGATGATGCCGAGCCTTACGAGCCCTGACGAAATTGCGGATATTCTTCCGGTTCTTGTCCAGGATGAATACGGAACTTCTTATGTTGATATTTATTTGAGCCAGAGTTTTATTCCGCGCATTTATAAATTTGACTGGCCGAACCGCCAGGGCGAACTTATTTATAAAGGCGAGGAGCCTGCCGAAACCATTGACGGACTTTCAGTTGCAGGAAATAAACTTGTTTATTCAAAAAATGAAACCCTTGGAGCATTAAACCTTGAGGATTATACAAATCCTGGCATTCCGGGAAAACTCTCCGAATGGAAAAAAAGTTTTGCCTGTGTTCCGGGCAGCGTGAATTCTGCATGGATTCCGTACAATCGCAGCGGATTGAAACGGGGAATTCTTCTGAATGAGCTATGGCTTTTGTATCCAGGCACGATAAATTCTCAGTACGGAAAAAAAGCGCTTGGTCAAAAAAGTATTTATGTCTCGGCGTATCAGTGCAGGCTTCAGGCAGGAATTGATAAATTTAAAAAAATAATAAAGGACAACAATCTTAACAGTCTTGTTATAGATATGAAAGATGATTACGGACTTCTTCGTTATGACACTAAAGACGAGCTTGTAAAGTCAAAGGGAAAGGTTACTCAGTATGCGGTCGATCTTGACCATTTTGTAGAAGAATTTAAAAAAGACAATACATATCTGATTGCCCGGATAGTAGTTTTTAAAGACCGGAATCTTGCGAAATTCGGCGGTTCAAAATATGCGGTCTGGAATTACAATACAAAATCGCCGTGGGTCGGCATAAAAGAATATGAAGATATTGTGGATGAGGAAACCGGTGAAGTGACTGGAAAAAATCCTGTTTACTATGACGAAAACTGGGTTGATCCGTATTGTCCGGAAGTTTGGGAATATAATGTTGCGATTGCGAAGGAACTTATTGCCCGCGGATTTGATGAAATTCAGTTTGACTATATCAGGTTTCCTACGGATGGCTATAATTTGCGTCAGGCAAGCTACCGCTGGAAGAGCGAAGGCATGGATAAGGAAAGCGCGTTGGTTTCGTTCCTGAAATATGCCCGCGAAAATATAAACGCTCCGATTGGAATTGATATTTATGGCGCGAACGGCTGGTATAGAAGCGGAACCCGGACCGGACAGGATGTGGAGATGATGGCTGAGTATGTTGATGTAATCGGCCCTATGTTTTATCCAAGCCACTTTGAAAACGCTTTTATGAATTTTCCGCCGGTGGAAGACCGTGTCTACAGAATTTATTATTATGGAACTTACAGAAATTCAGTTCTGGCCCGAAACCGTGTTGTAGTACGACCATGGGTTCAGGCTTTTTACCTGAACGTAAGCTACGACCGGCAGTATTACGGCAAAGAATATGTTTTAAAGGAAATATTTGGCGTGCGTGATTCAGTTGACCACGGCTATATGTATTGGAACAACTCTGGAAATTACGAAATGATTTCGCCGGATATTGCAAAGGACGAGCCTTTTGTTGGAACTTGTCCGGAATCCAGCCCGGCGTTCAGAAAACCGGCTTTGGGAACACAGGAAGCGCCGGAGTTTACAAATGAAGGCCTTTCCCGCGCTGATAAAATTTTTAACCGCGAAAAAAAAGGCTGGCACTCAAATGATTCCGTCTTCAATCCTCTCTTGCAGATGAAACTTTTCAATAAGAAGATTGAAAAAAAATAACTTTTCAGCCCTGGCACTATTAAATTTTAGCCAAGGCAGAAGTTGACGCAGATTTTTCAACAAATTTTATAAAACTCAAGGTTACGCACTAGGCAAAATGCGGGGGGGGGTAGAATGTCCTATCTTATTTTGAAAGGGGACAAAAATGAAAAAACTTCTTTTTGCATTTTGTGCGGCAATCGCATTGTTTACAGGCTGTCAGAATGATTCGTCTGATGATGCGGCGTCTGTTCAAATCTCATTAAAAGAACGTATTAATACGGCAAGGGATGGTGATGTAATCGATTTGGGAAAGGCGAACCTGAAGATTGATGAAAACGATTCTTATACGATTTCAAAACCTTTGACAATTAAAAACGGAAACGTAAAAAATGCGACATTTACAGTAGAAAGCGATAAGGTCGTTTTTGACAGCCTTATGAGCATAAATGGCGTAATCGTGCACGAAAAAGTGGGAAACGGCGACTTTACATTGCAGAACTGCTATAGGGTTAGCGAAGTTTATGTAAATGGCGGCGGAAGCAATTCCATTCACATTGCAAAGACAATTATTGAAAAGCTCATTGTAAATAAGAAGGGAGTGCGGGTAGCGCTTTCAAATGATGGTTCTTCAAAAGTTACTAAGACTATGATTTTTGAAGACTGTAAGCTTGATTCAGAAAATGAAAATAACTCTTTTGAAAAAGTTATTGTTGAAAAAGCTGTAAAAAATCTTAATCTTGCCGGAAAAACAAAAGTAGAAAGAATTGTTTCTACGGAATCGTCTGGTTCTGAATCGCCGACAATTAAGATTATCGTCAGTGTTGAAGTAAAGGTTGTTGCGGCGGACAGTACAGTAAAAAAATCTATAGAAAAAACAGATGGCAATGAAGAGTTTAATAAAAAAGAATCTGATATAAAAGATACGGAAATTTCTAGTGAAGAAAAAGCGGACTTGGGAAAAGAACAGGAAAAAGTTGAAAAGCCAGGCACTTCAGAAAAACCTGGAGAAACAGAAAAGCCTGGCGAAACAGAAAAGCCTGAAACTCCGGCTCTTGAAAATCTTGATTTTATTATTGCGTCTAAAGATAAAATTTCCGAAAAACTTGATGCCTTTCCGGATTTTTCTGTTGGGGCAATCAGTGAAATAAAAGTTGAAAAGACCTCTTCGGAAGTTATTGTTACAAACTCTGCTGCGTCTGAAGATTATTCAATAAGCTGGGATTACTGGCTTGTTTCAAAAACTCCGGTAAAAGCGGAAAAAGGCAAGAACTATAAAATCAGTTTTGACCTTAAGGCAGACAAATCCTCAAGAATATATCTTGCAACGCTGGATGCGGCAACGTCGGAAGATTCAAAATATGTTGAGTATAATGTAGGAACAGAATATAAAACATATTCAGTGGAAACAGGAACTATACTGACCGATCGGTCGGCAGAAGTTCCCCTGCTTGCAATTGGTTCTGTTTCAAAGCTTTATATTAAAAATTATAAGATAGAAGAAACCGATCCAAAAATTGGTTATGCAATTTTTGGATCAGATAAGAATGATTCCATTTCCTGCGAGGCATCGGCAGACGACATAAGCGTAACCTTTGGGGAAAACAGAATATCAAACATTAATATCTATCCGCTTGCTCTTAAAGTTGGCAGGCTGCACAAAGTTACATTCGATGTAACTTGCGACAAGGAAGTTTCTGATGTAGCCATTTTTGCAAGGGCAAATTCTAATGAATGTGCCACAGCAGGCAGTGAACATTTTGATTTTAATACTGAAAAAAAGACCGTTACATTGTATGTTCCGGTGTATCAGAAAAACAATGAAACATTAAGAACCCTTCTGGTTTGGGTTGACTCAGAAACTCCATGCAAACTTACATTCTCAAACTTTAAATCCGTGGAAACGGACCTGAATTCAGTGCTGGAAGAAGATACAACTCTTGGGCTTTACTTTGCGGGTGATATTTATCTTTCAGAAGCAGAAGGTAAGCTTTGGAGAGTTCTTTCTGCGGACAGACCGATTCAGCTTTCTCCTGGCTCAAAGGTAGAGGGGCAGGTTCTTCTTTGTAATTATAAGGCATGGGATTCTGTGGTGACAAGTTTTAGAATGGTTTCAAAAGACTCTGGAGCTACAAGAGAAAATGAAAATATTGTTTTTAGCAACAATTCGTCAAAAACAGTTTCACTTAGTTTTTCAATTAATGATAAGCTTGAAGCTGCGGTTGCTTGCGCTGAAACAGAGCTTCCAGACTGTCTGTGGGTTGAAGGTTTTATAAGTAAAGCGAGTGAGACAGGTGGCCTTACTCGTGAAAGATTTAAAGTAATAGATGCAAATACTCAAAAATTTAAATTTAAGTACGACGCAGCAAATCATACTAGCTGGGGCAGTAAAAGAGGCACTATATTTTTTAAGGTTTGCGCTGACGAAACAGGCTGGCGTTTGAATTTTGGTGGAACTTACATGCAGGAATTATCTGTTTCATTGAATGGGGACTTTGTTCCTCTTTATGCCAATGGCGTAGATGAAAATAATGATCCTGGCAATATTGTTGTAAAAAATCTTGCTGATGCAGGGGTCTATGTTATTACAGTAGTTTACAATGCGTCTGTCGGATTTATGAAGTTAAAAATAGAAGGCGATGTTTGTGAATGGCCTGAATTGCCTGAATTGCCTCCGTTGAAAACTGGCTGGTGATATTAATAAGTCAGATTTGGGAAATGCGGAAACCTTCGATATTCTTTTTAATAAAGAAAATTATGGTGATACAGAACAAAGTGCAAACATAGAAGATTTAAGTGTGAGCACAAATATCTACTGGTATGATTGCTGGCAGGAACCTGATGTTTCCGGTTCTGTGTTGCATGGCGTGTCAAATCCTTCTAACCGCGAGGATAACCCGGAGGTTACTCCGGCGGACGGTTATATCCGCATATATTTCTATTCAGCGTTTTCTGACCCGGGAAATTTAAATCTTCATTATTGGAGTGTTGTCAAACCTGTTTTTGCTACGGAATGGCCTGGAGTAAAGATGATTGAATTCCAGCCGTAAAATTATAATCTGAAGTTATGCCATTCCTCTTTTTTGGAGGAGTGGCTTTTTTCTCCATTCGGGCGGCACGGCAGGATTCCATAGGGAACCTGCCGTCGTGCTTTCCGGGGTTCCGGCCTCCGCCTCATTGCTCCGCTCCACTTGTCCTTCCGCCGCATCCGCCTCCTTCCTTCTGCCCAGTTGTCTTCCCATCCCCGGTCTTTTCTCCGTTCCGCTCCGCAACGCTCCCTCCGGTCGCGCCCCACCAATCACTTCCGCGTCCGGGCCGCGCGTGCGGCGCGGCTTTGTGAGTGCCGGGGCATTTATAGGGAAATAAAAGAAATCAAATAAAATAGCCTGAATATCGAGTTTTTTTGTAAAAAGAATAAAAGCGCAGGCAGATTTGCAATTTGTGAAGATTTTTGGAGATTGAATTAATTAAAGTGCGTAGCACCCGAATTAATACAAGCGTAGCGCGAGCCAAATCCATCTGAGCAAATTGGAAATATGCCGAAAGCGTTCTTTC
>OLGV01000404.1_pt1 | contig 18732 bp, 22 predicted proteins | sample 1605761 | NCBI WGS metagenome assembly OLGV01 (sample SAMN03283245) | human gut metagenome | biome: human-associated habitat; material: feces | host: Homo sapiens | place: Peru | collected 2012
TGGAAAACGTCCTGCGCGTCGCGTCCGTGCTGGGCTATGTAGATATCCCCGAGGACGTGATGGTGGACATCGACAAGATAAATAAGCTTCCACGCAGCAAGACCGTCATCATCTCTACCGGCAGCCAGGGCGAGACCATGTCCGCGCTGTACCGTATGGCTTTTTCGGAGCATAAGCAGATAAACGTCGACGCAGGTGACCGTGTCATCATATCCGCGTCCGCAATTCCAGGAAACGAAAACATGATAAGCCGCGTTATCGACGAGCTGTTCCACAAGGGAGCAGAGGTCATTTATGACCGCCACACCGACCTGCATGTCTCAGGCCACGCCTCTCAGGAGGAGCAGAAGATGATGCTGGCGCTCACCAAGCCCAAATATTTCATCCCCGTACATGGCGAGTACAGAATGCTCGTAAAGCACGCGGAGCTGGGCCGCATGATGGGCGTGCAGCCGAAGAACGTGGTCATCGGCGAAAACGGAGCGGTCATTGAGGTAACCAAAAAGGGCATAAAGTGCGAAGATACTGTACCCGCAGGTGCGGTGCTTGTTGACGGCAGCGGCGTCGGCGACGTCGGCAGCGTCGTCATGCGCGACCGCCGGCATCTTGCCGAGGACGGAATGATCGTCGTCGTCATGCCCTACTCTGTCGAGGAGCATGTCCTTATCGGCGAGCCGGAGATAGTTACCAGAGGCTTTATATATGTAAAGGAAGCCGAGGCGCTCATGGAAGAACTCAAGCGGGTCGTGCTTGAGACGACCGACGCCTGCGAAATGCAGCGTATCACAGACTGGACGGCGATAAAAAGCAAGGTAAAGTCGAATCTCTCCGGCTATCTTTACAAGACCATGCGTCGTGGCCCGATGATCCTTCCGGTGATAAGCGAGATCTAAGGTGCGCCCATGAATATACAGATATTCGGCAAAAGCAAATGCTTTGACACTAAGAAGGCGGAGCGGTACTTCAAGGAGCGCAGGATAAAGTACCAGTTCATTGACGTATTGAAATACGGCATGAGCAGGGGAGAGCTGAACTCCGTCAGAAACGCCGTGGGCCTCGAGGCGATGATCGACACTTCCGACGAGGATTACCCGCTCGTTGAGTATCTTGCCTCCGCAGACGCGAAGCTGGAAAAGCTTTTTGAGATACCCTATCTGATAAAGACTCCCATCGTCCGCAACGGAAAACAGGCCACCGTGGGCTATTGCCCCGAGGTCTGGAAGGGCTGGGAGTGACCGAATAACAAAAAACCGCTTACGGAGCGTTCGCCCGATAAGCGGTTTTATTAACAGTAAAAGGCCCCATACTGAGCGTGTGAGGCCTTTGCCGGTTTCAGATAAGGTTGAGTACGAGAGTGAGCAGCACGAATGCCAGTGCAAACCACTTGGTCGCCTTCGCGAGCTTCTCGTCAAGGGACTTTGCCTTGCCCTTGGAGAGGAAAGTATCCGCTCCGCCTGCGACAGCGCCGAGACCTGCGCTCTTACCGCTCTGCATGAGAACGATGACGGTGACTGCGAGACCGGAGAGGACCTGAAGAATAGTGAAGATGATGGTAAGTGCAGACATTTATTTCAATCCTTTCGACGATTATACAAAACTACAGCTTTGACAGTGTAACATAATAAGCGGCACAATTCAAGTGCTTTTTTATTTTCATCATAGTCGAAATAAATTCTTGACAAAAGGTACGCAAAGAAGTATTGTTTGGTTAGATGCACATCAAATCAAAGTTTCAAAAACAGGGAGGAAGCATTATGACACAGGAGGAAAGCGTACGCATTTTCAAATGCCTGTCAGATAAGTCAAGGCTTCAGATCGTGGCCGGGCTTATGGATGGGGAGGCTTATGCGGAGCTTATTGCCGAGAGGCTCGGACTCGCTGCGTCGACGGTATCGTTCCATATGAAAAAGCTGGAGGAGGCCGGACTTGTGGAGTCTCACAGGGAGCAGTATTATTCCGTCTACTCGCTCAACAAAAAGCTCATCAGCGAAAGGCTCTGCGACCTTATTTCCGTCGGAACGCCGGAAGAGAATATGCAGGCTGCCCGTGAGGCGCAGTACCGCCGCCGCGTCATCTCTACGTTTTTCGAGGATGGAAAGCTCAAACAGATACCGGCGCAGAGAAAAAAGAAGCTCATATGCTATGAGGAGATCGTGAAAGAGCTTGAGTTCGGACGGGTATACAGCGAAAAGGAGCTGAGCGAGATCATCGCCGGGATAAACGAGGACTATTGCTCCATACGCCGCGACATGCTTGGCGAGGGGCTGCTTCGCAGAGACGGCACACAGTACGAACGTATACGCTGAGTATCATTCCGCAGCGGCGTAGTCCCTGAGTACAAAGCCCCATGCGCCGTTATATTCGACGTAATAAAAGTCTCCGCTGACGGCGTGGACGGTGAATGTTTCCCCGACGGGGATGGTAGTGACCGCTTCGGCGCCGGTGTCCGCCTTTTCGCGCAGAGTGATGAACTCGCGGCAGTCCGCGCGGCCAATAAAAGGCTCCACAGGCGTGAAGGCCTGTTCCACGGGATATGTCTCGCTATCCGAGAAGTGCCACCACTCGCCGCTGTACGGAACAAAGCCGTTTTCACTCATGCACTTTTCAAGGAGCGCCGCGTTTTCCGCGGCCTCTTGAGTGCAGTCACTGTAGTCACGGTCCGCGAGAGCGGAAAAATCGTCAAACTCCGACGGCATGGCCACCGCCGAGCCGTCAGACGCGGCAAGGGTCACGTCGACGGTGTTTCCGCGGCTGTGCGAGCTGTAGCCGTTTCTCGGGTCGGCGACATAGACCGGGTCCGGGCAGACCTCCCACAGCCTGAACTGTGCCTCGACGGGACGAAATGCGTCCCAGAGCTTCAGGCACAGCCCGATGTCCTTCAGCTCGTTCTGAACATTGGCGAGCTTTTTCACCGTGCCATAGCGCAGCCACGCCTCGTCAAAGGAATAGATCCTTTCACCGGTGAAATTTTCCGCCGAAGCGTAACGCAGGTCGGAAATGATATCGGGTATATAGTCACGGACCCTGACGAGATCACCGTCATCCGGCTCACGGCAGGGGAGTGAAGCGCCGGCCCCGACCGGGGGAGTCTCGGTACCGGATTCCTGAGTCTGCGGAGGCTCAGTCTCCGCGGGCGTCTCCGGCGCCGGGGCGGGAGTTTCTACGGAAGCGGATCCCGACGGCAAGGGAGAGCCGACAGTCGTACTGGCGCACCCTGAGAGCAGCAGGGCGGATATACACAAAAAAGCCGCTATATATTTTCTCATTTCAATAATGGTACTTGCCGCGCTTGGCGACAAGAAATATCACCGAAAATACCACAGCCATGACTTCCGTGACCACTATGGCCATCCACACGCCGTCTATACCCCATATGAGCGGCAGGAGCATGACTGCGGCTACCTCAAAAACGAGTGTTCTCAGGAAAGAGATCACAGCCGACATCTTCAGCACAAAAGCAACGAAGACATCTGTTTTCGGAGTGTCATCAGTTTCCGTAGAACTCCAGGAATCTCTTCAATTCCACACGTGTGGGGGAATACAGCAGACTTTCTGCAGGACCATACTCCAGTACTTTCCCTTTTTGAAAAAACATCGCTTCATCAGCGATTCGCCTTGCCTGCTGCAGGGAGTGGGTGACCAAAATCAAAATACAATTGGTCTGGCGCACATAGGACTGAATCAAAGTTTCCGCGGCAGCGGTGGTTTCCATATCCATGGCAGCCGTTGGTTCATCGAGAATCACCACATCGTATGTTCCCATCATCAATCTTGCCATCGCCATGCGTGCCGCCTCACCGCCGGAGAGACGATCCGCCCGTTTATGTTCCAGCTCTGTCAGAGACAGTGCTTTCGCGAGGGACTCCGCTTTCTGGATATCCCTACCGCCCAGCAGGATGTTTTTTCTGACAGACATACGAAAGGCATAGGGCTTCTGGGGAAGATAGCCAATGCTTGGTTCCAAGCGGATTTTCCGGTCTGCCGGAAGGACATCTGCCAGAATCTTTGAAAATGTGGATTTTCCGCTTCCGTTTGCTCCGAGAATCGCATATATGTTTCCAGGCTGCAATTCCATTCCCGGAAAATCCAGCACTTTTTTCTGCCCATAGGTTTTGGAAAAGGCGGGAATTATCATTGGCTGAGCCTCCTTTGCAGCAGAGATATCACAACATTCACCAGCAGGGAAACCGCCAGCAGAATCATGCCCAGGGCAATGCCCAGAGAGAAATTTCCCTGATTGGTGTACTGCATAATGGCTGTGGTCATCACATTCGTTTTCCAGGCAATGGCACCGCCCACCATGGACACTGCCCCGACCTCTGCAATAGATCTGGAAAACGCCAGCAGATAGGAAGAGATGATACAGTACTGGCACTCATTGCACAGCAGCAAAAACGTCCTTCCTCTTCCCAGCCCCAAACCTCTGGCTGTTTCCCGAATCGCCGGAGACACTCCCGCCACATAAGTCTCCATAGCCCCCACAACAATGGGGGTGATCAGCGCCACCTGGGCAAGAATCATGATTTTAACCGTGAACAGCAGCTTCATGTGTCGCAGAGGGCCGACCCCGGAGAAAAGGATGTAAAACAGTAGGCCGCATACCACAGGGGGCATCCCCATAAGCGTTCGGTTCAGGATAATCAGAAGCCCTCTCCCGGGGAATTTGCTATTGCCCAGACAGATTCCCAGCGGAACACCCAGCAGCAGTGCAAGCAAAGAGCTTTTGAGGCTCATTTGCGCTGTGACTTTCAAAATGTTCAGAAGTTCTGCATCGGAAGACAGGATAAGAGAAATCGCCTTTTGAAGGGCCGTTCCCACGGTGCAGCCTCCTTTCTTTTTGTAAAATCCCGTGGGGAAATTCCCCACGGGATACAGTTTACGCAGATTTTTTCAAAAAAGCAAGTTTTTGGAAACTGTACATATAGCGTCAGCCGCAGAAAATGAACCCAGAGTTTCCTCAGCTTATGATGCCATCGTTGGCAACGAAAGTCAGGAAGGTTGCCTTATCGGTCAGGATGTAAGCATGCATCTGCTCTGCCATCACCAGACATGCGCCCATACCGGCGTTTGCAGAGGTGTACCACTGCGTGTAGGGAGCGAAGGACTCTGCCTCCTTCGTTATACCCAGAGTCTCAGGCCACAGGGACAGCTCCTTGGTGTGGGTGCCGGAACCGTCGCCACGGGAGATGAAGGGATACTCGCCCTCCGCAATGGCTGCAAACGCATCCAGAACGGAAGCTGCCTCCTTAACACCGGCAGGGTCCGCAGAAGGTCCGCACAGGACGAAATAGTTATACAGGAAGGAAATGCGCTCTGCTTCGAAGCCATCTACAGTGCGGGCGAAGCCCTCTTCAACAAAGGCTTCTTCCTGGCTCTTGGCATGGACCAGAATCAGGTCGGCATTGCCGAACTTGGCGGCAGAGATTGCCTTGCCGGTACCGGCAGACTGGACTTCCACAGTGTAGCCATAGGTGCTCTCAAAGATGGGCAGCAGATAGCCCAGCAAACCAGAGTCTTTCACAGAAGTGGTGGTGGAAAGGCGGATGACCTTTGTCTCTTCGGTAGCGGGCGCAATCTCACCTGTATAAACAGGGGCACCGTCCTTGACGTAGAACAGATACTCACCGTACTCTTTAAAGCCATAGTTTGCGGCCAGGTCCAACGTTTCCTGGGTCAGGAACCACTGGATGAGGGCATCCGCACCGGCGGTATTCACCGCAACGTCAGCGACAGAGTTGCCGTCAGCATCCACAAAAGGCGCCTCGGGATTTACGGCGATAACGGTGTAGGTGTTGAGCATCTTGTCGTCGGCTTCCTTCAGAATGCAGGTATCCACCACAAGACCGGCCTGGGTGGGAACCTCAGTGGCGGCTTCCGTCGGGGCAGCCGGTGTGGCGGGAGCGGGAGCTTCAGTGGGAGCCTGCGTCTCAGCAGGCTTGCTTGCGCCGCAGGCAAGAAGACCGAACATCATGGCAAAAACCAGCAGCATGGACAGAATTTTTTTCATTGTCTTACCTCCTAAATATAAAGAAGACCAGCCAGTTTCCGCAACACCAAAAGCACAGCCGAAAGCTGCGCCCGATCATGGCGTCTGGAAAGAGGCTCGTCCACCGCTTTGCAAACTTTGGAAATCAGTCAATTTCACGAAAACCGACCAATCAATTTCTGATACTATATCACATTTGAACAAATAATACAAGCCGCTCTTTTCAGAGACTGTGCGAAATGATACGAAATTATATGAAATGATTTAAAACAGCTCTTTCACCATTCTCCATAGTATGATAAGATGAAACAGGAGGGGATCGCATGTTCAAAGAAGAAGTGTGGGCTTTGGAACCAGAGCGTATAGAAACCTTTTTCCTTCATCATAGGGAGGTTCATGCCACTGCGGATGGTTACCGGTTCCGTGATTGCCGGATTACCGTGACCGTCCTCCCACCCCGCAGGATCGCCGGTTTGGCACTGCCTCAGACCAGAGTCATCTTTGAAGGTTCAGATGATTCCGCGCTTCTGATTTACAGGCAGTTTCAATTACGATTTCTATCCGCAGGCGGATAAGAATTGGAGGTTTATAATATGAGCAAGAAAACAAGTCCTTCCATGGATTCCTGGCTGAAAGAGGCCAAGGCCCACGAAAGCGCCCCTAAGATTGGCATGTATCTGACCCATAACGGCATTGTCCGGGAAAGTGCCAAGGCAAAAGTACGCCAGGGTGCCGCCGATACCAGGCCCGTTGTGGGGATGCAGTTTTCCTACAATCAGGAAGCTGTGGATGCCATCATCGCAGAAACCTATAAGTTGGACGGTATTTTCTACATCAAGGTCTGGCTGAACGAAGGGGAACTGAGCGTTGGTGACGACATCATGTATGTGCTCATCGGCGGCGATATCCGCCCCCATGTGGTGGATGCTCTGCAATATCTGGTGGGTCGCATCAAAAACGAGTGTGTCACGGAAATAGAGCTTTACTGATACGAGAAATCTGGAAAAATGTGCGGAATTTCATGTAACCGTTTCGATGTATAAAAAATCCCATTTCCTGCTCGGAAATGGGATTTCCTTTCATTTTGCACAGTCCGCACTGCCCTCGCTGTAGAGCATATCCAGGCCATGGGCCACCGGGTCGATGACCGCCAGAATATTCTCTGCCGATGCCTTTTGGCTGCCTGGCAGGGTAATGATCAGGGTGCGTGCCCGAATGCCCGCAACACTGCGGCTCAGGCAGCCTTTGGGTGTGATCTTCATGGATTCTGCCCGCATAGCCTCCGGGATACCGGGAGTCGGACGCTGGATTACCTCCATAGCGGCTTCCGGGGTAATATCCCGGGGTGAGAAGCCGGTGCCGCCGGTGGTGAGCACCAGGGCAATCTTCTTTTCATCTGCACACTTCAAAAGCTCCGATTGGATCATCTCCGCCTCATCGGGAACGATGGCGGTATAGGTCACGTCGAACCCCTTCTCCGTCAGAATCTTCACCAGGTTGGGGCCGCTGGTGTCCTCCCGCTCGCCCCGATATCCCTTATCGCTGATGGTAATCACTGCTGCTGTATACGCCATGATTCGTCCTCCCGTTTGTAATCGCCGTGTATTCCGCCGGTTTTGGAAAGCAGGCGGATGTCCGTGATCGTCATATCCTTTTGCACCGCTTTGCACATATCGTACACTGTCAGAGCGGCGGTGCTGACAGCGGTAAGTGCCTCCATTTCCACGCCGGTTCTTCCGTCACAGGAAACGGTGGCCTTGATTTCTACGCTGGATCTGTGCTCATCCAGAGAAAGCTCCAGGTTGATGCCATCCATCAAAATGGGGTGACACATGGGAATGATATCCGGTGTGCGCTTGGCACCCATGACCCCCGCAATCTGGGCAACGGTCAGCACATCTCCTTTTTTCATGCCGCCGCTTTGAATGAGCGCGAATGTGTGTTCATTCACCAACACCCGGCCTGCCGCAACGGCCACGCGCTGAGAAATGGGCTTTCCCCCCACATCTACCATTTTGGCCCGTCCCTGGTCATTAAAATGGGTAAAGTCTGCCATACTCAACCTCCGATTTGATTCATATTCCGACCGGCGCCCGATTTGTGCGCAGCATCCAGATCCCCATGCCATTGGGGTTTTCCCAAAATCGCTGCTTCCAGCTGTGCTTTCATGCCATCGAAATCCAGCCCTTTCAGGGGATACTCCGCATTGGAATGCAGACAGGGCTTCACTTTTCCGTCTGCAGTCAGTCGAATGCGGTTGCACTCCCCGCAAAAATGGGCGCTCACCGGGCTGATAAGGCCAATATTGCCCAGTGCGCCAGGCAGGTGGAAGAGTTTGGCAACACCGCCATCTTTGGCAGCCGGTACCGCTTCCGGCAGAGCCTCCAAAACCCTTGTAAATGGAATATACGCTTCCGGGCCAAAGCCGGAGCTGTCGCACATGGGCATCATTTCAATAAAACGCACATCCACAGGATACTTCCGGGTAAGTTCCGCCAGCGGAAGGATCTCATCATCGTTAAATCCGCCAATGAGCACGGCATTGAGTTTGATCTTCTGAAAGTCAGCATCCAAGGCCGCATGAAACCCCTTCCAGAAGTCATCCAGACTGCCGTTGCGGGTAATGTGGGCATACTTCTGAGGATCCAGGGTATCCAGGCTCAGGTTTAACCGGCTGACCCCCGCCTCCTTGAGGGGCCTTGCCAACTCCGGGAGCAGGATGCCATTTGTTGTCAGGCAGACCTCCCGAATTCCAGAAACTCTGGATGCTCTGCGGCAGATAGACACGATATTCTTTTTAACAAGTGGTTCTCCACCTGTAATGCGCAACTTGGTAATGCCCAGAGCCGCGGCTGCTTCCACGGCCTGAATAAGCTCATCTTCCGTGAGCATGTCGGCATGCTTTTTCTTGCAGACACCATCCTCCGGCATACAGTACCGGCAGCGAAGATTGCACAATTCCGTCACAGAAACGCGCAAATAGGTGATGCTGCGTCCAAATGTATCAATCATAGTTTACCTCGTATCTTTTGAAATGCGGCAATGCCCGCTTTTCTTCCGTCGTCTGTCACGCCCTCTGCCATGGGGTACACCGTGTTGCAGTTGCCGCACATCTGAAGCCAGGACGGCATTCCCAATTCCGCCAGCAGCCCACGCTCCGGGACAAGTCCCGCGGCAATCAGAAGCGTTCTGCAGGCTATCTTCTCTCCGCCGGACAGGCAGCAGCCTGTGAGTGCGGGAGAGCCCTCAACGGCGTCAATGGTCTGGCTGCAAATAAGGCGGATGGAATTATCTTTCAGGCAGCGCCGGTTTCTCGCCAAGCCGCCGCAGTTTTCCTTCTGCTCCACCAGAGTAACAGAAATCCCCATTGCCGCAATCTGGGATGCCATGATAAGGCCAATGTCACCACTGCCCAAAATGACCACCGGACCTTGGGGAACAAAGCCATGGAGGTTCATCATCTCCTGCATCTGACCGGCTGTATAGACACCCTTTGGACGGGTTCCCGCAATCGGCAGCGCCCCCAGTGGAATCTCCCGGCTGCCCGTTGCCAGAATCAGCTGAGAAAACGAGATCTGCCGGTCACCGGACAGATGCGCCGTTTTATTGGGTTCTACCGAAAGCACCGTTGTCCCCAAAAACAGAGTAACCGTTTCCGGGAAATCCTGCACAAGCGCAGCGGCGTATTCCCCTCCGGTAAGTCCGGCGCCAAAACCGGGATGGCTGCATTGCAGGAGAATGCCGCCCAGCTTTTGGTTTCTCTCCACCAGCGCAATGCTTTTGCATCCGGCATCCGCTGCGGCTCTGGCTGCAGCAATTCCCGCTGCACCACCGCCGATAATCAGGATATCAAAGTGCCCCATGCCTGACCTCCCGGAGTATCTGCTCGATGGCAAAGCTGCATCGGCTGCCCTGGCAGACACCCATACCGCTTCCCACTCTCCGCTTGACCCCATCCACCGTGGAAGCTCCCCTTCGGATTGCTTCCAGAATCTCTCCGCGGCTGATGCCTTCGCACAGGCAAATGATTTCGGGGTCATTTGTTTTGGCAATGGCCTGCCTGTGGGGCGTGAAGCGTGGATTCGGGTGTGCATCCAGAAACGCCGCCGTTTTCTCCGCAAGGTACCTGCCCAGTTCGTTGGCACAGGTCAGCCCCGGGGTTTTGATTCCGATCAGACTGAAAAATCCAGGAGCCGGGTACGCAATGGAGAAATCGTGAATGCTCTCGCCGTCATCCCGCTGAGGATTTGGCCGTGCGGCGGCGAATGAGCGGATTACCTGCTGCATATTCAGATTCGGAAACAGCGATACCGCACTTGTCTTCAACTCCGATATTCCCTCTTTTGTTGTGGCAAAGGGTTCTCCAACGGGCTTGCGTACCCCGCTGAGCAGCAGATTCCCTTCCACACACGGGATAGCGGTGATGCCTTTTCCGCAGGACTGTGCCTGCTGAAAGATGACCCGCTTCGGCTTCCGCGCCTGTTTGTCCAGGACCAGGTATTCTGCTCCATCTATCAGAAGATGCGTGTCGGAGGGAAAGCACAGCTCCTGTATCCGATCCGCGGAAAGTCCTGCACAGTTGATGACAGCCATGCAGCGCAGTTCGCTGCGATCTGTTTCCACCAGATAGCCAAACTTGGTTTTCCGGATTCCCACCACAGTGGTTCCCAGCATGGGTTCCATCCCATTGGCAGCAGCGTTTTCAAAGGCGGCAATGCCCAATTGCCAGGGGTTCACCGTTCCGGTGGTCGGGGCATAGAGCGCGCCTGCCACACCCTGTGCCAGCATAGGCTCCATTGCCTCTGCCTCTTCCCCGGTCAGAAGCTCCAGACCCGGCACGCCATTGCGGATACCCTGCTCCCATTTTCTCCGGAGCTGGGCCAGGCTCTCCTTGTCATAGGTCACCAGCAAGGAGCCGCAGCGGGAAAAGGGAACTTCCAGTTCACGGCACAAATCATCAAAAGAGGCATTTCCACGAACCGTCAATTCCGCCTTCCGGGAACCGGTTTTGTTGTCATATCCCGCATAGACGATGGCAGAGTTTGCCCGGGTAATGCCTGTACAGATATCCAATTCCTTTTCAATCAGCACGACAGACAAATTCCAGCGCATCAGATTCCGGGCCGCAAAGCAGCCCAGAATCCCTCCCCCAATAACCGCAACATCTACGCTTTTCATAGGGGGATAATCTGTCCGGGGTTATCCACGGTATAGCCGCCGAGGGACAGGATTTTTCCCCGGAACGCATCGCTCTTCAGGATGTGCAAAAGCGCCTGAACCATAGGGGTATCCCAAGCATGGTCAGGGACAATGAGGTCATACTCCTCAATACAGATGGGGATAAAGTCCAGATCATAGAGCTTTGCCGCGGAGTAGATGCCCATACCGACATCAGCACTGCCGCTGGCGATCTGGGCAGCAACAGAAGTATGGGTCAGTTCTTCCCGATCGTAGCCGTAGACAGAAGCAGTATCCACATTCTCCTGCATACACAAATAGTCCGCAAGGATCCGGGTGCCGGATCCCTTCTGGCGATTTACATAACGCACGCCATCCTTTGCAATATCCGCGAATTTCCGGATCTGGAGGGGATTGCCCTTTGCCACCATCAATCCCTGCTGACGACCGACACAGGAAACCAGCTTCACACCGCCTTTGGGGAAATACTTGCGAATAAATGCCTTGTTATAGCTGCCGTCAGCCGTATCCAGCAGGTGGCAGCCAGCCATGTGCGCCTCACCACGGCGGATTGCCATTATACCGCCCATGGAACCCACATGGGAGGAGCTGATGTACAAGGCAGAGTCCTCCAAATGGAGCATATCTGCCAGCTCGTCCAGCAGCGGATCATGGCTGCCGATAACCACCAGCGTATTGTGCAGCTTTTCTAAGGGGCTCAGCAGGCGGACACTCACTTCCTCTCCCGCCTCGTAGCCCTCCAGTCCCTGGGGTACTTCCAGAATGCCATCGGCCTTCATAAAAGAAGAAACCACGCCGCTGCCCCGGCTCAGGGGGCTGGCCATCAGCCTGCCGCCTACGCAGCCCATGCGAACACGGACAAACTCCTGATATTTCAGACCGCTGACAACAGGCCGGGTAAGGGTTGCGTTCACATATGTGTCAGTGGCTGCCGGTGCTTTCAGCCAGTGGTCAATCAGGGGCTTCAGCAGCTGCTCAATGACGATGATGCCGGACACCGGATAACCGGGCACTCCAAGAATGACCTTCTCTCCCCGGCAGCCCAGAATGGCAGGCTTGCCGGGCTTGATGGCGATGCCATGGTACAGCACCTCACCCAGTTCCCGGATGACCCGAGCCGAGAAATCCTCCCGTCCGGCAGAAGAACCGGCATTGAGAATTACCATATCGCACTCGTCTGCCGCTTTGGCAACCATTTCTTTGATCTGGTCAAATTTATCCGGAACAATGGGATAGACCACCGCCTCTGCGCCCCAGGAACGCACCATTGCGGAAAAAATGGAGCCATTGAATTCCAGAATATCCCCGGGCTTCGGGTCTGTACAGGGCGGGATAATCTCGTCCCCTGTGGGGATGATGCCCACCACAGGTTTGCGAATCACTTCAATTTCCAGCACACCGCCGGCAATTATCGCACCAATGGCAGCCGGGGAAACGGTCATATGGCTGGGCAAAATCATTTCCCCGGCGCATACATCCTCGCCGATCTGGCGGATATGCTGCCACGGGGCTGCGGCTGCGTGAATGGTGATGGAACCATCTCCATTCTTCACGATGTCCTCCACCATGATGACTGCATCTTTGTCATCCGGAATCGGGTCGCCGGTGTCCAGCACAAGAAACTGGTCCGGCTTTAGAGTAACAGGGGTCGTTTCCGTCGCGCCGAAGGTTTCTTTTGCGGAAACCGCCACACCATCCATGGCACTGGCGGCATAGTGCGGGGCGCAGATGTGGGCATAGACTGCCTTTGCCGTCACCCTACCGCAGCTTTCAAAGACAGGAATGGTTTCTGTCTTTGACCCAAAACCGCCGCTTACCAGCCGCTCCAGATATTCCTTCCGTGCCTGCGCAAGCGGCACATTGGTCAAATATTCAAATCCCATAAAATTACACTCCTGAAGTAATCGTTACCTGAATTTCCGCTCCCTGGGGTAAGCCTTCACAATCCCGACTGATGCAGAAATAGCCGTCGGTCCCTGCCAGAGTGGTGATAAGGCCGGATTTTCCCCGAATGGGTTGGGCATAAAGCTCGCCGCCTGTTCCTGTCAGCTGGCAGCAGTGATACTGGGCTCTGCCATGGTTGGCACTGATGCTCTCTGTAACCCTGGCAGTAACGGTATAGGCAGTCATGTCCCGATCCATCAGCCGTCCCAGCAGGGGCTGTACAAAAAGTTTTGTGATAAAGTAGGCAGCCACCGGATGCCCGGGCAGACCCACAATGGGCTTTTTCCCGGCTTTTCCCAGAATGGTTGGTTTTCCGGGCTTAATGGCAATGCCGTGAAGCAGAAGCTGGCCTGCGGATTCAATGATGCGGCAGGCGGCATCCTTCACTCCGACACTGCTGCCTCCGGACAGCAGCACGGCATCACATTCCGCAATGGCCTGATTGACCTTTTGAGAAAGCAGCGCCTCATCATCCACCACAATCCCATAGTTGACAACATGGCACCCAAATGTGGAGAGCATTGCCTCCAGCATGGGACTGTTCACGTCCCGCACCTGTCCGGGGCCGGGCTGCGCCTCCGGAGGAACCAGCTCGTCACCGGTAGAAATGACGCCCACGGTCACTTTTTTCACCACCGGCACCTGCACCCGGCCAATGGCAGCCAGCGCACCAATGTCGGCAGAAGACAGGGAGCGGCCTTTGTGCAGAATCACCTTTCCGGGATACACATCATCCCCCCGGAAAATCAGATTCATGCCCGGCGCCGCAGGTTTGGCAACACCGATGGTGCCGTCGCCGTAGTCCTCCGTGTATTCCACCATCACCACAGCGTCAGCACCCCTGGGCACTGCGCCGCCGGTGGGAACGGCTACACATTCCCCCTCATTCAGCAGATAGTCGGCGCCTTCGCCCATCAGCACCGTGGCCTGCAGGGGCAGGATCGCCGGGATGGCATCGCTGCAGCCGAAGGTGTCACTGGCGTGAACCGCAAAGCCATCCACTGTGGAGCGGTCAAAATCCGGCACATATTCCCGCGCCGCAATATCCTCCGCCAGAACTCTGCCCACAGCCTCAGACAGAGCTACAAATTCTGCCTGTTCAAGCGGAGAAAACTCCGATTCTATCAGCGCAAGAACTTCTTCCGGCGTTTTTACATACAGCATACTAGACCTCCATAATGATCTTACCCAGGTCCCGGTAGTCATTGCCAGAGAAGTGGGTCACCTCCCTGCGGAACACAGGTGAGGACAGGATTGCAAGCATTTTGACTACAGCCGGATTTTCCAGCGATTCCTTCTGCAAAACAAGATCGAACCGTTCCTCCAGCAGTGGGATGAAGTCAAGCCCCTCCAGCTGATGCGTTATCCGCTCCGTGCCAATGGCAAGATCCGCATCCCCTGCGGCAATGGCAGATGCCATCGTAAGGTGAGAACTCATAATCTTGTCGTAGCCCTTTAGCTGTCCGGAGGGGATTTTCAGTTTTTTTAGCTGGGTATCCAGCAGGATCCTGGATGAGGAACCAACCCGGCGGTTGAGGATGGAGATGTCAGCCCGGCGCAGATCCTCCCACCCAGTTATGTGCTTGGGATTGCTTTTGCGAACATAAAAGCCCTGGGTGCGGTAGGACAGGTTCACCAGCACTGCGGACACCCCGGGCATCAGGCTTCGCACAAAGGAGGCATTGCACTCTTTTCCATCATACAGATGGCAGGCCGCAGCGTCCACCTTTCCCTGATACAGTGCCAGCAGACCTTCAAAGCTAGACAGATATGTACGACCGGCGTTGATATTCTCCTGATGAAGATAATTTGCCAAAATGTCCAGCACAACATCCTGCCCGGAGATGATCATCTCCGGCGCCTTTTTCTCAGCAGCGTGGAGTGGGTATCGATGCGCTGCACCGGGGCAGTGGAATGCTCATGCCGGGAGCGGGCAATATAGGCATCCACATCCTCCTGCGTAAAACGAACCTTTCGCCCGATTTTATAGGAATGGATTTCTCCCTTGCGAATCAGGTCGTAAATGGTGGACTTGCTGACATGGAGAATGTCTGCAACCTCCTGGGTAGACAGGGACTGATTCTGCGCCATACTGCCGCCTCCTTGCAATCGTCTTCTATTAATTATACTTCATCTTTCCAAATTGCACAAGTGCTTGGTGCAATATTTCAAGTATTTTGTGCGATTTCACGCCATTTTGTACGTCATCTCGTCGAAGTACTAAAATCTCTTCGCATAAAATGATACAGTTTCATGCAGTTTCACACAAAAATGCACATCCGCTCTTGATACCCCTGTTATTTCCACTATAATAAACATATAAAAATTGTAAGCTCAATTTCAAATTTTTATGGAGGTATTACATATGGCTGGCGCATACTACGAAAAAATTGCCCGCATCAATCTGACCACCGGCAAGATCAAAGTGGAACCTCTGGATCTGGAACTTGCCCACAAGTTCATTGGCGGCCGTGGTCTTGGCACCAAGATGCTCTATGACGAGGGCATTGCCACCGTCGATCCCCTGTCCCCGGAAAACAAGCTGATCTACATCACCGGTCCTATGACCGGCGCTGCCGCCCCTTCCACAGGCCGCTACATGGTCTGCACAAAGTCCCCCCTTACCGGCATGATTGCCTGCTCCAACTCCGGCGGTATCTGGGGTGCCAAGCTGAAGTACGCCGGTTGGGATGCCATCATTGTGGAAGGTGAAGCTCCCGACTGGACCTACATCAACATTGACGACGATAAGATTGAGCTGCTGGATGCCCGGGAATATGTAGGTGTCATGAGCGAAGCCATTGACGAGCAGCTCAAGGCAAAGCACGGTGCTGACGTTTCCGTTCTGAACATCGGCCCCGCCGGTGAGAAGAAGGTGCTGCTTGCCGCCATTATGAACGATAAGGACCGTGCCGCCGGTCGTTCCGGTGTCGGTGCTGTCATGGGCAGCAAGAAGCTGAAAGCCATCGTGGTCAAGGCAACCCGCAAAAGACTGGACAACATTGCAGACCTGGATGCCCTGAGGGTGGCAGCCAAAAACGCTATGAATGTTCTGAAGGCCAACCCCGTTACCGGTTCCGGCCTGCGGCAACTGGGTACCGCTGTTCTCGTGAACATTGTCAACAACATCGGTGCTTTCCCCACCAAAAACTGGCAGGAAAGCTATTACGACAAGGCTGACGATATCTCCGGCGAAACTCTGGCTGAGAAATACCTGGTCAAGCCCGGTGCCTGCCATCGCTGCCCCATCGCCTGCGGCCGCGTGGTCAATGTCAATGGCAAGGTCGTCGGCGGTCCTGAATACGAGCCCCTGTGGGCCTATGGCGGCAACTGCGGCAACAATGATCTGAACGTCATCGATGAGTGCAATATGCTCTGCAACGAGTATGGTCTGGATGCTATTTCCGTCCCCTGCACCATCGCCGCTGCCATGGAGCTGTACCAGAGAGGCTACATCAAGGAGGAAGAGTGCGCCGGTGTACCTCTGGAATGGGGTTCCACCAGGGCATTGGTGGAGTGGACCAAGCGTATGGGCAATCCTGAAACCGAGCTTGACTGGCTGATGAGCTCCGGCTCCGCCCGCCTGTGCGAGGCATACGGCCATCCCGAGTATTCCATGAGCGTCAAAAAACAGGAGATCCCCGCCTACGACGCCCGCGCCATTCAGGGTATCGGCATCACCTATGCCACCGCTAACTGCGGCGCGGCTCATGTCCGCGGCTATATGATCAGCCCCGAGGTTCTGGGTCTGCCCCAGCAGCTGGATCGTACCGTTACCAACGAAAAGGCAGCTTGGGCCAAGACCTTCCAGGATCTGACAGCTGTCATCGACTCCATGGGTCACTGTCTGTTTACCTCCTTCGCCATGGGCGCCAAGGAGTACACCGACCTGCTGAACGCCGCCACCGGCACCAACTGGACCATCGAACAGGTTCTGGAGATTGGCGACCGTATCTACAACATCGAGAGAATGTTCAACAAGGCTGCCGGTATGAAGCCTGAGGACGATCGTCTGCCCAAGCGGCTGCTGGAAGAGCCCGTTGTAAACGGCCCCTCCACCGGTATGACCTCCAAGCTGCCTCTGACTCTGCCCGAATACTACGAAGCTCGTGGCTGGGTCAACGCATTCCCCACCGATGAAACCCTGAAGAAACTGGGTCTGGACGAGTGTGTTGGCAAGTGATACAATATAATTAACGGGGAGGGGGCAAGTCCCCTCCCCGATTTCTTTTGCAAAGGAGAATTTTCATGATTGAAGTTCGCGTTTTTGCAACCTTGCGCCAAGGCAGGGATAAAGTCACGCTGCTATCGCCGGAGGGTATCGCCTGTGCTGGGGATATCCTTGACCGGATGAACATTCCCCAAGAAGAAGTGTCTATTCTGCTCATCAACGGTTTTCATCACAAGCCGGAATCGGAAGTGAAGGACGGGGACATCGTGGCTCTGTTTCCCCCGGTGGGAGGCGGCTGAACGATGGATCCCAGATATGCGCGCAATGTCCCCGCCCTGAGCGAAGCGGAATGCGAGCTGCTTCGGCGCAAACGTGTTCTGGTGGTTGGCTGCGGCGGTCTGGGCGGGCATCTCATCGATATGCTTGCCCGCATTGGCATAGGCTCTCTGCGGGTGGTGGACGGTGATGCATTTGAGCCCTCCAATCTGAACCGTCAGCTGTTGTCCGAAGTTTCCTTGCTGGGCGTTGGGAAAGCACAGACCGCCGCGGAAAGAGTCCGGCGTGTGAATCCCGATGTTGCGGTTCATGCCGTGGGGGAATTTCTTACGGAAGAAAACGCAGCCGCCCTTCTTACAGACTGTGATGCGGTTCTGGACGGTCTGGACAATATCCAGTCACGGCAAATCCTCGCGAATGCCTGTGAACGTGCTGGAATTCCCCTGATCTACGGTGCCGTCAACGGCTGGGTCGCCCAGGCCGCAATCTCCTGCCCCGGCGATCATTTGATAGACTTACTGTACCCCGACGGGGCTGCACTCAAAAATAAGAGCGTTCTGAGCTTCACTCCCGCCCTGTGCGCCTCTATGCAGGTTTCCCTGTGCGTAAAGTTTCTCACCGACCGCCCCGTCAGAACCGGAACACTGTATTTTTTTGACTTACTGAATCAGGAATTCGAGGTCATCCCCATGACATAAGCGCCAGACAGAACACTGCTTCCAGGATTCTATGGTTGGTTGCAGCGTTCATCTAACACTTCTGCATACGGATATCTCTGTAACGTACTGATTGGAAAATAGAACGACAGAGTGTTATGAAACCCACCTCTCCCTTTTCTCCTTCGCTGCGGCTATGGAAACCGTGGAAAACCGCAACCTGCGCTCACCCTTTTTTCCTCTCCGGCTTTCTCCCTATACAAAGAAAAATGTCCATTTTCTATCCCGAAAACGTACAGTTGCCGTGATGAGCAGAGGGCAGCGTGTCATTATAGCAAAGAAAAGCAAACAGCACACAGGCGGTTTTATCCTCAAAAAAAGCACCGAAACATGACAAAAAAGAAGCCCAGCACCACTTTAATGTGAAGTGCCCCCGAAAAGTTAGACAAATATTTATAGAGAAAATTGTTCAAGCAGCCGAAAGGGCTTGCTGTCTGTGA
>OLGV01000406.1_pt1 | contig 18646 bp, 15 predicted proteins | sample 1605761 | NCBI WGS metagenome assembly OLGV01 (sample SAMN03283245) | human gut metagenome | biome: human-associated habitat; material: feces | host: Homo sapiens | place: Peru | collected 2012
ACACCTGAAACACCTGAAACACCTGAAACACCTGAAACACTAAACATGCTAAAAGCATCTAATATTCTTTCAATGAACTCTTTGCAAAAATATGTCTTAAACCATGATGTGTAAATGCTAAAAAGGGAGATAGTGGCTTTATGTTTAGGTTTGCTAGTAACGTGAGCTCGGGATAAGCGTGGACTGAAAAGGCGCGATTCGGATGCAGACAAGATGTCGGGCGACCATGGACGTGGTCAGCGCGATTTTACCATCTCTTCATCAAATTCTTTGCTGAAATCATCGGCAATACAAAAAATTTCAGTAACTTTACTCTTGGTGATCATGATTTGTAATTGTTTTATTTATACCATTAAATTATTAAAAATCAAAGAATTCACCAAACAAATCGGCGACTGAAATAGTCACCGATTTCCTTTTTTTACCTTTTTTTTAAACGCCTCTTATCCCGAACTCGCGTTTGTGGGAATTTGGGGTGGTTTGTGGGTGGGAAAAATCTTTGCAACAAAATATTCGTGTGATTCATGGAATTTGTGGTTTTAAAGCCAATCCACAAATTAGCACAAATTTTCACAAATTATTTTGTGGGCTAAATGGCCTGTTTCTCAATAATTTTACATAACTTTGCCTATAAGCGTTCCAAAAACCCCAAAACCCTTCGTGTCATGACAACCAGTACTCCAACTCGCCACATTAAAAAACGGTTAATTAAAACCGTTGGGGCACACATGCTGTGCTCCTGTGGCTATATGCAGGATGGGGAGCTGTATTTTCACATCAAGGACTATCAGGGCAATGTGCGCGTGGTGCTCAATCAGGCTAACCAACCGGTGGAGGTGAACAGCTACTATCCCTATGGTGGCTTAATGGCTGCCACCACCACCGAAGGCACCCAGCCCTACAAATACAGCACCAAGGAACTCGACCGAGAAAACGGCCTCGACTGGTACGACTTCCACGCGCGGCAAATGGATCCGATGGTTCCTCGCTTCACCACCATTGACCCGAAGTGTGAAAAATACTACGCCATCTCCCCCTACGCCTACTGCGCTGGTAATCCTATCGCATACATTGACCCAAATGGAGAAAAAATCTATGTGTCCAATGAGTATGTTGATTTGTTTTTGGAAGATTTACAAGCAGTATTTGGCGAGTACACATCGGGATTCAGCTTCAACGATGGGTACTTACAATACACAGGAAGCAACAAGGGTATGACCAAAGAACAAAAAGAGCTGCTAAAAGGGATTACAAAATTGATACAGTCCAATGATGTGACAAGTATAAGCTATGTAGACAAAAAAGAAGTAATTGATAAAGATAGGAACTATTATCTTCTTGCTACCTCCAATCATGGTGGAGAGGCGACAGCTTTAATAGCAGATAATCCGAAACTATGGTGCAACTACATTATTGTTACACCAACACCAAAAGAAAGTTTCACTGTTCGTGAAGTGCTGCCTAACTTCTATAAAACATATAATCCCATAACATGTTTAAATAAAGATAATGGTTTGAAAAATTTTGAAGACAAAACTGTGCCCACCAACAGGGCTGATTTATTGTGGCATGGTATAGGCCATGTTGTCTATGCTGGTAAACAACAAGAAAAGGTTATTATTTACAACAATTATGCAAGAACGATTTTAAAATTTCCTCAACGTAAATACGATGAGGAGCACAATTATTTCAAATGAGTTTTTTACTACTAAAAAGGAGGCGAGTAATGAAAAGGAAAGTTTTTAATGTGTTTTGTTTTGTTATAATATTTTACCAATTATTTTTTTTATGTACAAATACAGCAAAAAGCTCAACGCTTGTTCATGGCACAGCAAAATTTAAAGACAATATTGTGACTCTTCAACTCTTCAACGACAACGACAGTGATGTTTATGTGTTTGACAGTTACTTTAAGGAAGGGCTTTCTAATTCTAAATGGTTTTACAGATGGGACAAAAAGAATAATCGTTTGAAATTGTCGTATGTGCCCATTGCACTATATCTCTCACGACAATTTAGTTGTCTTGTAAGATTTCCATCAATAAAAAATAAAGACATAAACGACTCCTCAAGGGAAAATATACGTGCCACTTTGACTTTTGACACAATACCTGCTCATGGATCTAAAAAATTATACTTAGTGACACAAAACTTTAGACACATAAAAAATGTTCTTATAGATGATTATGACAACATTTCTCTCCAGAACATTGTTTATTCTAAATGTTCACATTTTGCACGCATCATACAAGGCAATAAGTCAAACTGGTATATAGAATTAGCCATTTATAGCTCTCTACAATATTTAGACATACGAGACACTTCCAATATTGGGAAAACTTATATTCATGCTTATGATGGTTTTATGCCCTTACTGATACAATTCATCCCTTTACTCATAAAAATAGATTTTGAATAATTGAATTTGATAATCGAAAGCCATATACCAATGGGGCGGTTCTTCTGGTGTGTTTCCAATGCTTTGATACATTGGTGTTTGTGTCGAAACATGCCGAAGGCATGTCCCTACGTTGTGATGCGATTTGCTCCATCGCTTATTGTGGTAGGCATGAATCATCGCATACCATCAAGGCTCACGCAGATTCAACGAGATTCAACGAGAAGATTATTTGTGGGAATTTGTGGTTTTAAGGGCAGCCACAAATTAGCACCAATTTTCACAAAAAAGGAGCACCTGTAACACCATTTGAGAAATTAGATGTTAGAAATTAGATGTTAGAATAAATTCAACTAAGCACCTGACTTCCACCCTGCCAGTTTTTTCAAAACACCTGAAACACTAAACATGCTAAAAGCATCTAATATTCTTTCAATGAACTCTTTGCAAAAATAATTATTGAAAAGTGATGTGTAAACACTAAAAAGGTAGATAATGGTTTTATATAGAAGCTTGCTTCTAAAGCAAAACATGGCTTTTGGATAAATACTTGGGGTTGTGTCAAGGACGTTTAATTCTGATGCGATAGCCTGACCATAGGCACCAGATGGCGAGCAAGCCCATCACGAAGATGAAAATATATGTGGCTATGGAGCCGATGAATATTCTTCCACTGTGCACTTCAAGTGCCACATTCCAAAGCGACATGGGGAGTTGGTTCATCTCTGTTGGTTGAGTGGCAAATGATGAGCCTTTGTCATATTCCACTATCACAGGCGATGAGAAGTCTTGACTCATGCCAGCAATTGCTTTCTTGCCGAAGGGCGGTCCTTGGCGCTTTGGCGCTGGCTTTCCAGTGAAATAGTCGGTGGAAGTGTGGTGCTGTCTATCCCACACAAACAATCCGCTGAAAGAGCCACAAAGCCATTTGCCATCATCATCTTTTTGCAATACATTCAACCCCATCACGCTTACAGGTGGGGCTGAGTCAATCTTCTTTGCTGTCCCCTGTTGTAAATTCAGGGAATAGAAACCCTCTGAGGTCGATAGAAGCCAGTCGTGGCACGTGTCATCGTACGCAATCATGCGCAGTTTGTCGTTCCATGGATTTGGGCTTTTGAGGGAAGTGCCTGGAATTGCAGGAATTTTGTTTAACGCTAATGGAATCATAACAGGCGGACGTAGGCACCAACCAGTAATGGCTACCAGTAGTGTAAGGACAATGGTGTATCGCCCTATGCTGTTGTGTAGTCTGAGCGAATTTTTTAGCCAAAATTCATGTTTTGGTCTCATCCAAAAAACAATTCCTGTGATGCACAGCAATACAAGAACAACGGCTATGGCATCGACAACGAGTTTTCCAACAGTACCGAACAATTCGCCGCTGTGCAGCAACCATACCGTGCGAAACGCCGACACCTTACCGTCGTAATCACTTGGCGCGTGAATTTCAATTCGCGAGAATGAATCGTATGGAGGAAGAGAAGTATATATGAACGAACGACTCAGCACCACAAGCGTGTCGCCATGACAAGTAATGTCGGTGAACTTCTCGTTTTCGCCTAATGGCATCTTTATCTCTTTCCATGCCCCATGATTACTGTAGCGATAAAGGGCGAACGGAGATACGGCAAATAAGTTGCTACCATATCCGTCACTTTCAATATTCGCTACATTCCTGATTTGGCGTAAGTCTGCACCTGTGGGCAGTCCTTTGTTGAAATCTTTGAAGAATGAGGCCTTGGAGTCTGTGAGCCAGATGCCGCCGTTGCCATATAGCAGAACGGTGTGGCACGAGTCAGTAATTTGGTGAGAAACAAATGTAGATGTGTTACCAATGTCGAGAGTGCCTCTCAACAGTCCGCCATTCCAATTTTTGAACTCATAACGGCTGGGCAGAAACTTCCTGCTCACGTTCACCTCCTTGATAAGTTGACGGTGATTAAGCAGAATGCCCGACACGCAAAACATCAGCAAGAAAAACGTCATGCCGAGTCCCAGCCATTTATGGTGCTTTCTCCAAGTGCCTTTCTTCATCTATAATTCTTTTTTTGTTTTTTTCTTTCTTGCAGAAACTACAATATATCCCAACAGCACAATGAATGATGCGAGAATGCAAATCATCTGTGTGGCATATTCTTGAGGCTCAACCCAAAACTCATGGAAGAAGTCAAGACGGCCGAGCACTTCTACTGGCACCCAGAAAACCACAACCGTAGCTATAGCCATGCGTATGTTGGCACCCCATGCTGATAGCTTCAGTTGCTTCTTGAAAATGAAAATGCTACCGAGCAGACAAGCCGCAGCCACGATACTTGTAACAGGATGGTGATCGCCGAGGAAGTTTTTGTCGTAGCAGAACATCAGGAGCAAGTAACTTGACCACAAAATCATGTTTATCTCCATGAATGTGACGATGCTTGTGTGGTGTGTCATAGGACGTGCTGCAATTACATTTTTGCGTGAGCGAAACAGTGTTCGTTGCCACCAGTTAATGAAGTTGCAACCGTTTTTAGTTGAGAAAATGTAAAGAGTCATCACCATCATCCACATGCCAAAGGTCGCAGGCAAGATGAGATATTCGGGTTTTGTCACAATCTCGCCATTCTCAATTTCGGGTTGTGTGCCCCATCGTGTGGCATAGTATTGAAATAGAAACTCCACCCATCCAGTCCAGAATAGCAGACCACCGATTAATCCGAATAGCGTCTGTTTAGTGTCACCTTTAACAAACACGCCAGCAATTACAATTAACAGACCAACTAACCCCATAAAGAACGCCGAATAGTGCAACGCCTCAGGTGTCATTGTCTTTTCCATTATCATCATCAATGCATGTCCTAAAGGCATTGTAAAGAGTACCAAAAGAAACGATGCTATTGCTTTCCACCAATTTGATTTCATAATCGTATATAACATAAAAGTGTTTAAAATAGTTTATCTATATCTATCGACATGCCAATCTGAAAATTGACACCGTCGGTTATTGGACTATTGAGATAATAATATTTTGGTTTATATCCAAATACATTATCGAGAGCCGCAGTTACCTTAACCGCATTACCCACACGCTGTACGACCGAGAGTTTCCAGATGGTGTAGGCAGGATATTCCACTGTGATAGTTCCCTTGCTCACGTCGTAGTAGTCCTTGTATTCCACATTTTCCACTCCAGAAAGTACACGACCTTGAAGCGCAATGTTCAACCCATATTTTTTACTGAGCTGCTTGTCGAAATCCACGCGAGCGTTAAGTGCATGTTCACGTGCTGGTATATACTGGTTGTTGATGGTGTGCCCATCTTTATCCTTTGCAAGCTGTTCCTTAGTGTAGGCATAAGTCAGCCGCGCTCCGAAACCATTGTTCCACTTTGCCTGCGATCCAATTTCACCACCACAAACGCTATAATCGTCGAGGTTGGCGTAGGGCAAATATGGCAGTTTGTCGTTGGGCGTCTTGAAGTATGGAGCCGAAGTTGCGAGTTTATTCTTAACCTTATTATAATATACTGAACCTGTGAGGTTGTAGTGCCCTTTGGTGTATTCAGCAGAGAGATTAAAATTGTGACTCATTTCCGATTTTAGATTAGCATTGCCCTCCACAATCCAGATGCCCGCCATATCGAAATTATAATACTTCTCTTTCAGAGTTGGTGCTCTGAATCCCATACCATATCCCGCACGTATTGAGAGATTGTAGATAGGTTTGTAGCAGACATTGAGTTTTGGCGTAACGTGCGACTCCTTACCATCTGAGAAATAGTCATAACGTACGGCACCCACAGTCTCCCATTGGTCGGAAATACGCCAGTCGTATTGTCCAAACAAGTCCCAAGAGTTTTGGTTACGCGTTTCGTTCTCCAAGTTAGTGTTGTAGAGATAATCATGCATAAAGTCGGAACCGATGGTGAGCACATCTCCCCTATCGAACGTGTGATTGTAGAGCAGTCGTAGTGAGTTTTGCACATTGCTGTAGTCGCGAATGTCGAGCTTAGTGATGCGTTGATAGTCCGATTTGTCGTATTGGTCAAACGCATAGCTCGCCTGAAAATCGTCGTGTTCGGAAATGTTCCATTGCATACCAAGACCGCCAGAGAAGTCGCGGTATCGCTCAGGCTGGTCGGCTGATTTCACAGTTTCGCGAAAGAAATACCCTGCTCGTCCTGAAAGATGAAAGTTCTTGTTAGGACTCCACACCAGTTGATCCTTAAAATTGATGGTCTTATCGCCATACACAGTAGAGATAATGCGCGTCACTGGGTTGGGCGCACTGTGCACGTCGTAATTGTCCATTTGGTTGAAATTGACTGTGAACATATTGTTCAAGTGCCTACCATTCAGTCCAAAGGTTCCACCATAGCGTTGCTCATTGTGCTTGGCATAGCGTGCGTTCAGGTTGAGTGTTACAGGTTTTTGGCTTTTCTTCGTGATGATATTTATCACGCCACCTGTGGCATTGCTTCCATAGAGAGCCGATGCCGCGCCCTTCACTATTTCAATTCGTTCCACGTTGTCCATGCTCAATCGGGTGAAATCCACATCGTCCATAGTCTCACCAGCAAGTCGTTCGCCATCGACGAGAAAGAGTACTCCTTGTCCGCCAAAACCAGAGAAATTAAGGTGAGTCTGTTGGTTCATAGCATAAGTGAATTCAACCCCAGGCAATTCTTGCTGCAGGAGATCCTGCACATTCGTTGCATCGAGTCGGGCAATCTCTTTTGCGTTGATTACACGAGTCTGTATGGGGGTGTCTTTTAAAAACTTAGGAGTGCGTGTGCCAGTCACCACCACCTCGTCAAGGTCGAACTTTCGATAGATTGTGTCAGTGTATGCATCCTGTGCTGATGACGATAGGCATGCGACTACTGCCATCAGTATTGAGAAAAATATTTGTTTCTTCATAATTCTTTTCTGAAGCGTCACCTAACTTAATAGGGGTACTTATAATTGATTGTAAGATAACATTTTGTGCCGTTAGGTGCGAGATAATTTTCAAGTTGCAAAGCTGCATATGTGCCGTCCTTTAGTCGCAATATAAACACATGGTTGTTCAAGCTGAAGGCCGGAGGCATAGGCGGAATTTCCATGCTTAACCACGATGAAATCACACGATTTATGGCGATGCCTTGCGAGGGAACATAACCAAGAAGCATCTGCTCTTGGCTGTCCCACACTTCGTTCTCAGTCCATTCGTCCTCGACGAACTTCATGTTTTTGAATGCTTCGCTACTCTCTGGTAATTGTGCCATTGAGGTGTATGTGGTTTCAAATACAGCACCACCGTTGGTCCTAACGTTGTTGCGATGTACGGCAAAAGTCCAATCATCAGGTGCTGCCTGTTCGGCTGTGGGTGTGAAGTGGGAAAATGTGTTATTCTTTATACCCGCGCCAAACACATAGAACCAATACATGTACTGTCCTGATTTTTTACCTTGTGTTATGGTGGAGTTTTCTTCTCCAGGAGTCGGTGTGTCAACCCTGTCGCCTGTAGCCTCCATCGGAATAGGATAGGCTTCAAACTCTGTTTGTGCTTTAATTAGTGCTTCCTCGTTGCCTTCAAGGGTGAGCTGATGTAAGCGATTGAGGTCCACATAATACCAATCTGTCCAGCTTGTTGCGTCGATTATGACCTGTCCTTTTGCAGGAACAATTTCTTGAGGCTTGTCGTAAATATCGTCAAAAAGATTGTTGCAAGCGGTGAGTGCCGAAACACTCACCGCAGCAACGAATAGTATAAAAATATTTTTCTTCAATAATACCTTATCTCTTAAGATACTTCTTTCCGTTAATAATTACAATTCCCTTATAGTCCTCACCTACTACCTGTCCATAGATGTTGTAGATTTTGCCGTCGTTTATCTTGTTGCTTTTCTCATCGTTTGTGACAGATGTGATACCAGAGGAATTTGTGTCGAATTTGGTAACAATAGCAAATGGCATGGCTCCCATTTGGAAAGTGTTGACGATGTCTTCCACCTTGTTGCCGTTGTATTTCACAAGAATATTATTGTTCTTCTCAGGGTTGAACGAATAGTCGCCGTCCATAGTCTTTTTTCCGCCTGTTTCGGCTGTGAAGTGGAATTTAAGTCCGTCATTCTTGTAGTCGCGGTAGAATCCACCCTTCTCCTCGTCGTAGGTCAAACCTTTCACTGTATAGGTTCCGAGTGTGAGGTTGCCCATCACGGTGTTGTCGAGTGTGTAGGTGGGAATTTCCACATCCACTTTTTGCACGTTGTTGTCGATATACTTGCGCACGCTGTAGCTGACGTTTTCATTGGCGTAATTGAATGCACCGCCAACGTTGACAGTGATAGCACTTGCCACAGGCTTAATGTAGTATGCCTTGATGCTGTAGGTCATGTCGAATGGCATTGCTCCATATTTGAATGTGAGATTCAGTGTCAAGGAGTTGTCTGCCATGTTGTATGTACCTTTGAGCGAAGAACCTGTAATATTCTTTTCTTCGCCGCCAACAGTAACTTTGGTTGCGAATGTCTGGTCGGCCATAGTTACCACATGGTTGTCACCCATCGTGAATGCAACATTTGCGATAGTGAATGAGGAAATCACTAAATTGTCATTGGTGATATTTGGAAGGGTGATATTACCAGAAGCAGCGTTCACCATTTCAAACTTCACGGTGTCGCTTGGGTTTTCTACATTCTGGTTCAGAACATTGGCGGTAGATGCGCCTGCGAAGTTCAACACGCCATGCATTTGTGCCATCATATTACCTGCCATCAGAGTGGCTAAAGCAAGAGTAAAAATTTTCTTCATGTTATTCTTTTTTTTGTTATTATATATCAATTGAAGTTTCAACCTTATGATTATCATTGTTTTCGGTTGCAAAATTACGAGGGTTTATGTTTTAGGGCAATACCTAAAAATTGGTATTTGAAGTATCGCAAATACATAACTTCTATTAATTGAGAACTTTTTTTAAAATTCTGTGGCTTTTGTGGTTAAATTAGGTTTAGGTTTTGTGTTAAAAAGGAAGCGGACGCAATAATTTTGCGTCCGCTGTAAATGGTCATTAACCAAGATGGCGCATTTTGTATCGGTGTTTTAATGGGAGAGGCGGGTGACCTCTTTTACGCCTCGGAGATTTTGGATTTTTTGGATTAAAGTGGAGAGGTGATCGAGGCTATTGATGCCGATCACGAGGTGCCCTTCAAAAAGTCCGTCGTTAGAGTTGATGGAAATGTTGCGCAGCACGGTGTCGCCCTCCTTGTTGATGAGTGAAGTGATGTTGGTAACGATACCAATGTCGTCCTGCCCTACTACTTTCAGCGTGGCGGCGAATTGGTTGCCAAGTTTGCCCGACCATTGCGACTTAATGACGCGGTAAGGGTATTTCTCCATCAAGTTCTTCACGTTGCCACAGTCCATGCGGTGGATTTTAATGGCTCCGGAACTGGATATGAAACCCATAATCTTGTCTCCATAGATTGGATTGCAGCACTTCGAGAACTTGTAGTTGATGCCTTTCACATCGTTGCCGATAATCAGAATATCGGAGTCGGTATCGTCGGTGTCTTGCACCTTGCTTTGGAGCACAAACTTATCGGCAGTCTCGTGGGTGAGCACTTGCTCAACAGGCTTGATGAACTCTGCGTAACCGTCTATCACCTCGTTGGCATCGATATTGCCCAACTCAATTTCTACATAAAAGTCGATAATCGACTTGTAGCCCCTCTTTTTCACATATTTAGAGAACGAGGCTTCGTCAACATCGATTTTACGGTTCTTGAAACGACGTTCGAGCATTTCGCGCACCATATCCGCCTTCTTCATTTTTTCCTCGTTGACGGCTTGTTTGATTTTGTTGCGTGCCTTAGAGGTAACCACGAAGTTGAGCCAGTCTTGTCGTGGCGATTGGTTGGTGGAAGTTAGAATCTCGATGGTGTCGCCACTCTTCAACTTGTAGTTGAACTTCTGGTTTTTGCCATCGACCTTTGCGCCGATGCAAGTGCAACCCACTTTCGAGTGAATGTGGAAAGCGAAGTCGAGCACGGTAGAGCCCAGTGGCAACTTAAAGAGGTCGCCTTTTGGAGTGAACACAAACACCTCTTTATCATAAAGGTTCATGTTCATTTCACGAATCAGCCCCATTTGACCATCGCTGCCAGCCTCAAGCACCTCGCGCACATTGTTCATCCACATGTCCACATCGCCCTCACTCTTGATGCCCTTGTACTTCCAGTGTGCGGCAAGTCCACGCTCGGCAATCTCGTCCATTCGCTTCGTGCGCACCTGCACCTCCACCCACTTATCTTCCTGTCCTCGCACGGTGATGTGGAGCGACTCGTAGCCGTTAGACTTCGGCATCGAAATCCAGTCCTTCAGGCGCGATACATTGGCGGTGTAGATGTCGGTGACGATAGAATACGCCGTCCAGCAATCACGCTTCTCCTGCTCCTTTGGCGAGTCGAGAATGATGCGAATGGCAAACAGGTCGTACATGTCCTTCAAGTCTACATCCTTCTTGCGCATCTTGTTCCAAATGCTGTTGATTGACTTGGTGCGGCCCTTGATTTCGTATTTCAACCCCGATTTTTCGAGTCCTTGGCGGATAGGCTCGATAAAGTTGGTGACGTAGGCATCGCGTTGACGCTTCGTCTCGTTCAACTTTTGAGCGATTTGGGTGTATATCTTTCTGTTGAGATATTTCAATGAAAGGTCTTCCAGCTCCGACTTGATGGTATAAAGGCCCAAGCGGTGAGCCAGTGGTGCATACAAGTAACGTGCCTCGGAAGATATGTCGCGCACAAACTTCTCGTCGGGGTGGTGATTGATTCTGCGCATCAACCCCAAGCGATCGACAATCATGATGATAATCACACGAATATCTTCGGCAAAAGTCATGAGCAACTTATGGAAATTGTCGTTCTCCACAGCAGCCTGTCTTTTATATAGTGATGACACATTTATTAATCCATGAACCAGCTTTGACACATCCGAGCCGAACATATCTTTGATCTGTTCTTCCGTCACGAAGCCCTCGCGAGAGAGATTGTAGAGCAACGTGGCGATGGTGATGTTGCGGTCGGGAGCAATGAGTTCGTTCACAAGGCAAGCCGTGCATAGGCTGCGCTCCACAGGATTAATGCCGTATTTATCGCGCTTGATGTGGCCGGCGTCAATGCCCTCGGCAATCACCCGGTACACATTCTGAAAATCAGACTCACCAAGCTCGCTACCAAGCATTGATCGCAAAGCCTCCACATAGGCTGCGACGTTTTTCTTCTCTTCTTCGTTGAAATATTTGAGGTCTGTGTTCATTTTGCACGTATTATTGTCTAAATTCCGCCCCAAAATTAAAATAAAATGCTTAACTTTACAAATGACAAACTAATTAAGTTGCCATTACCGAATATTAAATTAAACGAAAAACTTTATAAATTATTGAATTATTGCTATGTTATCAACCTCTGATTTGACATTCATTGAGAAGAAAGGTATCACAGCCGAAATGATTGACGCTCAACTGAAGCGCTTTGAAGTGGGTTTTCCATTTTTGAAAATCAACGCTGTTGCTACCATCGGCAATGGAATCAAGGCATTCTCGCCCGAAGAAACAGCCGCTTGTGTGAAAGCATGGTCGGATTTCCAACAGACAGGCAAGGCTATTGAGAAATTTGTGCCAGCCTCTGGTGCAGCAAGCCGCATGTTTAAGAATATGTTTGCTTTCGCTTCGTCGGGAAAAAATGCGCCGACCACTGATTTTGAAAAGGAATATTTTGAAAACATCACAAAATTTGCATTCTATGCCGACTTGAACAACGCTTGCAGAAAACTCTATCGCTCAAATGTGCAAGAACTGATGTCGGCAGGAAGGTATGTGGACGTGGTGAAAGCGATGCTTGAACCTGAAGGTTTGAACTATGGTTTCTTGCCAAAGGCTTTGCTCAAATTCCATAAAACCACTGGCGGCAATGTCCACACCCCACTTGAAGAACATTTGGAGGAAGGCGCACAATATGCCGCTGACAAAAACCGCAAGGTGAATTTGCACTTCACGGTTTCGCCAGAGCATAAAGCGGAGTTTGAAAAACTGTTGGCGGCTAAATTGCCAATTTATGAGCAAGTGTGGGGCGTGAAATATAATGTGACCATGTCGGAGCAAAAATCATCGACCGACACTATAGCTGTGAATATGGATAACACACCATATCGCGAGCCAAACGGAGAACTGCTGTTCCGTCCTGCAGGCCATGGTGCGCTGATTGAGAACTTGAATGAGCGTGAAGCCGCTGTTGTGTTCATCAAGAATATCGATAATGTGGTGCCATCGAAGTTCCGTGCCACAACCACAAAATATAAACGTGTGATTGCCGGCTATCTGGTGGAAATCCAAGCCAAGGTAGCAGCCATGCTCCAAAAGATTGAGGCTGGAGAATGGACAGAGGAAGGACTGAAGTCGATGCTCGCATACTTGGAAAATGAACTCTCGATTCATTCCGACAAGACCGCAGAAATGGATAATGAGCAACTATGCGCATACATCAAGGCGAAACTCAACCGCCCAATTCGTGTGTGCGGCGTGGTGAAAAACGAAGGCGAACCCGGCGGCGGTCCATATTTGGCTTACAACCCCGACGGTACTTACTCGCTACAAATCCTCGAATCGGCACAAATTGACTCGTCAAATCCCGACGCAGTGGCATTAATGAACAGCGGCACACACTTCAATCCAGTGGATTTGGTGTGCTATTTGAAAGACTATAAGGGCGAGAAATTCGATTTGAAGGAATTTGTTGACCCTGACACTGGTTTGATTAGCATGAAGTCGAAAAATGGCGTTGACATCAAGGCACTTGAGTTGCCAGGATTGTGGAACGGATCGATGAGCGACTGGATTACCGTGTTTGTGGAAGTGCCTATCGAAACCTTCAACCCAGTAAAGACTGTCAACGACCTCCTGCGTCCAGAGCATCAATAAACAATAACAATTATAGGTTATGAAAAGAATCGTTTTAACATTAATTGCAAGCGTTGCTGTGCTTTGCGCCAGTGCCCAGATTAAGGGCAAGGTGCAAGATATAGACATGGAGCAGTTTGCCGAGAAGATTGGCTTTATCTTGGAGCAGGACACATCATTTCATTTCAAAGGCAATCGACCTGCCGTGGTTGATTTCAACGCCACTTGGTGCGGGCCATGTCGAAAGCTCGCCCCCATTCTCGACGAATTGGCGAAGCAATTCAAGGGCAAGGTTGACTTCTACAGCGTGGATGTGGATAAAAACAAGCCACTTGCTCAAGCCCTGCAAGTGCGTAGCGTGCCATTCTTGGTGTTTTTCCCCAAAAAAGGAACGCCCAAAACTTTGACCGGGCTCTACCCCAAGGAAGTGATTGCCAAGAAAATCAATGAAATTCTGCTTGGAAAATAAGCGAAATTCTGATATTGACCTGAAAAAACACCTGAAATTGAAGATAATCTCCGAATTTTCAGGTGTTTTTTGTTTGTACTTTGTCAAAAAATTACTAACTTTGCACCGCTTTTTGGACAACAAGAGGCAAATTATTAATTTTTAATCATTTAAAGTAATATGAATCATTACGAAACCGTTTTCATTTTAACTCCCGTTTTGTCTGAGCCTCAGATGAAGGAAGCGGTAGAGAAATTCAAAGCAGTTCTCACCAAACATGGTGCAGAAATTGCTAACGAAGAAAATTGGGGTTTGCGCAAGCTCGCTTATCCAATCCAAAAGAAAACTACCGGATTTTACACTTTGTTGGAATTCGATGCAGAACCAACCGTAGTTGCAAAGCTCGAAACTGCTTATCGTCGTGACGAACGCGTACTCCGCTTCCTCACTTTCCACCTCGACAAGTTTGCTCACGAATATGCTGTTAAGCGTCGTGGCTTGAAGAAGAGTGCTAAAGAAGTAAAGGCTGAAGAAACTCCAGCTGAAGAATCAAACAATGCTTAATTTTAGGAGGTTTTAAACTATGGCACAACAATCAGAAATCCGTTATCTCACTCCACTTTCAGTGGACACCAAGAAGAAAAAATATTGCCGTTTCAAACGTAGCGGTATCAAGTACATCGACTATAAGGATCCTGAATTCTTGAAGAAATTCTTGAACGAGCAGGGTAAGATTCTTCCTCGTCGCATCACCGGTACTTCTCTGAAGTTCCAAAGAAGAGTTGCTAAAGCCGTTAAGCGTGCTCGTCACTTGGCTTTGCTTCCTTACGTTACCGATTTGATGAAATAATTTAAAAAAGGAGGAAAGTTTTTATGAAGATTATTTTAAAAGAAGATATCAACAACCTTGGATACAAGGATGATGTAGTTGAAGTAAAGAGTGGTTACGGTCGTAACTACCTTATTCCACAAGGCAAGGCAGTTATCGCTTCTGAATCTGCACTTAAGGTGTTGGCTGAAAACCAACGTCAACGCGCTCACAAGCTCGCTAAGATCAAAGCTGATGCTGAAGCTGTGGCTGAAAGCCTGAAGGATGTAGCTCTTACTCTTACCGCTAAGGTGAGCAACAAGGGCACCATCTATGGTTCAATCACTAACATTCAAATTGCTGAAGCTCTTGAAAAGCTCGGTCACAACATCGATCGCAAGATTATCGTTGTGAAGAACCAAGTTAAGGAACTCGGCAAGTATGAAGCTATCGTTAAGCTCCACAAGGAAGTGTCTGCTGTAATTCCTTTCGAAGTTGTAGCAGAAGCTGAGCCAGAAGCAGAAGTTGAAGCTACTCCAGCTGAATAATATTTCCAAAATATATTCGCAATAAATTAAAGCCATCCATTAGGGTGGCTTTAATTATTATATATATATGATGCTGATGCTTGGGTTACTTGATTTGCTTCAAACTTGTGGTGTCTAAGCGATTGAAGAATTTTTCCTTGATGAGCTGCCCTACTTCATCGTTACCGTTGATGGCATGTAGAATGGTGTGCTGCAGCGAGTCGGAAAGAGTTTTGTGAGTTTGTAGTAGTTTCTTCTCTTTTGCTGGGTTGAGCGATGAGTCGGCTAACGCTTTGCGATAGTCGTTCTCGATTTTCTTGAGCTGCTTGTCGAGCGTGTAAATGTTTTTGCACTTTGAAAGGTATTCGTGGTTGGCTTTGCCACCCCAGATAATCACATTGTTCTTTCCAATGGTGATTTCTGTTTCGCACTTTTCAAGAATGAAAGTGATAGGTTCTTTCTTGCCATAGTCGAGCATGGCGATGGTTTGCTGCTGCATTTCTCCAGAAAGTGTGAGCGTACCTTTTTTGAGTTTGCCAGCATTCAGTGTGCGCAGGTGATTGTAGTCGGAATCATACACCAGCACTTTCACGCTATCAGAATCGGCAATTTCTGATTTAATCTTCAGTTTATAGTTGCCAATATCGGATCCTCTGTCGCAACTGCTAAACAGACCAAGTGCTATTGATGAAAATATAATGAGGTTTCGAATGTTCATAATGCAAAATTAGTGCTTTTTGTAGAACTTTCCACAAAAAAACTGCATTTCAATTTTTCTATTTCGGAATTATAGTGTAATTTTGCACCACTTATCAAACTACATGGGGATGACATGGCTTTGACAGCGTGTAGAGGTGGTAAGTAAGCATGCAGAGCGATAATGGCAAGGCTCTATAATCTCAGTCATTGACAAATTTAAATGGCGAAAACAACTACGCTCTCGCTGCCTAACCGAAGTACAGTAAGTTGGCTTTATTACTACCCAAGGAGGTAGTAACGAGACATCGCCCGATTGCCCTTTTTCCGAGGCGTATCGATATGGCGGTGCAGGAATTTCGGGAATAGCTGGATTCGAGTCTCGCGGATTTGGCGAAATTTAGAGAATAAGCTTTAGGTTGGTGGTCTTGATCCTGCCTATCGACGAAAACCAAGTCAAGACTAAGCATGTAGAAAGCTTATTAGTTCCACGTTTGGACGAGGGTTCAATCCCCTCCATCTCCACAAAAGGTAACAGAAAAGGCGACTGATTCGGTTCAGCCGCCTTTTGTTTTGGGTGTATCTTGTTGGGGATTATTTTTGGTAGTATTGTTCGCGGAGAGCCAATACTTTTTCGTCGGTGATGTAGTCGTCGTAGTCCATCATCTTATCGATGATACCGTTTGGAGTGAGTTCGATTTCACGGTTGCAGACGGTTTGGATAAATTCGTGGTCGTGGCTCGACATCAGCACAATGCCCTTGAAGGCTTGGAGCGTATTGTTGAACGCCTGAATTGATTCCAAGTCGAGGTGGTTGGTTGGGGTGTCGAGAATGATGGTGTTGGCATTGGTCATCATCATCTTAGAAATCATACATCTGCGCTTTTCACCACCAGAGAGAACCTTCGCTTTCTTCAACACATCTTCGCCAGCGAAGAGCATTTTGCCCAAGAAACCTTTGAGGTAAATTTCGCTTGTGTCGTCGCTGTATTGTGCCAGCCAGTCAACGAGGTTGTAGTCGTTGTCGAAGAACTTATCGCTTTCAAGTGGCAGATATGAATATGTGATGGTTTGTCCCCATTCAAATGTACCAGCGTCGGCCTTTCTATTGCCAGTGATGATTTCGAAGAAAGCTGTCATGGCGCGAGGGTCGCGGCTCAAGAACACAATCTTGTCGCCCTTCTCCACGTTGAAAGTCAAGTCCTTGAACAAGATTTCGCCATCGATGCTTGCTGTAAGTCCGTTCACTTCAAGAATCTTGTTGCCTGGTTCACGTTCAGGAGTGAAAATAATGCCTGGATAGCGTCGTGAAGATGGTTGGATTTCTTCAATATTGAGTTTTTCCAACATCTTTTTGCGGCTTGTGGTTTGCTTAGATTTAGCCACGTTGGCGCTGAATCGGCGAATGAATTCAAGAAGTTCCTTCTTCTTTTCTTCAGCACGCTTATTCTGTTGCTGCTGTTGACGCAAAGCCAACTGACTACTCTGATACCAGAAGCTGTAGTTACCAGCGTAGAGAGTGATTTTGTGATAGTCGATATCCAAAGTGTGGGTGGAAATAGCATCGAGGAAGTGACGGTCGTGACTCACCACAAGCACAGTGTTTTCGCAGTTGCTCAAATAGTTTTCGAGCCAGGTCACGGTGTCGAGGTCAAGGTCGTTGGTAGGTTCATCGAGCAACAAGTTATCAGGGTTGCCGAAAAGCGCTTGAGCCAGCAGCACACGCACCTTTGCTTTAGCTGGCATGTCTTTCATCATAGTGTAGTGAAATTCCTCTTTTACGCCCAGACCGCTAAGCAAGGCTGCCGCATCGCTTTCAGCGTTCCAACCATTCATTTCAGCGAATTTTTCTTCAAGTTCGCTTGCTCTTACGCCGTCGGCATCAGAGAAATCCTCTTTTGCATAAATAGCATCTTTTTCCTTCATCACAGCCCAAAGTTCAGAGTGACCTTGGAGCACAGTGTCGATAACGGAGAAGTCGTCGAATGCAAAGTGGTCTTGGGCAAGCACGCTCATGCGCTCACCAGGACCTTGCGTCACGGTACCGTGTGTTGGTGTGAGTTGGCCGCTAAGCATACGCATAAGCGTACTCTTACCTGCGCCGTTAGCACCAATAATACCATAACAGTTACCAGCTGTGAACTTCAAATTCACATCTTGGAACAAAACTTTTTTCCCGAATTGAATACCTAAGTTGTTTGTAATAATCATTATAATAAGATAGAGATTTATTCAGATATAACCCAAATCGGTCATTAGGCCGTGTAAGGATTTTTGATTACTTCTTGCGGTCTTTCGGCTTTTATAAGATGCCTTTTGCTTGTTTTTAATTCGTAATAGTTCGCTATCACTCATTAAAAGACAAACAAAATTCATTCTTCTAAAACTCCGAAATACCACAAGTCCTAATGACCGATTTGGGATAAAGCGATACGAATACGTATGAATACGATTGATATTTGTTCAGATTTTGACATAATGGCGATATGCTTTGGCGCCATAATAGTATGCATCCTTATAGGCTATGTGTGCTACAAAATTGACAAGCACAATCGCGAAAGGAAATGACGATTAACAATTACAAGGTGCCCTAACAGTGGAAAAAAATATCACTAATATCACAGAATTACATGGCTTTGTGGGTGTGGAGGTTCGTAGAGGGTGAACCTCCACACTTTATTTCGTGCCCCCCAGTATTTATCCATTGAATCTATATTATATATATATGAGGTGTGGGGGGGTAAAAAGGGTTCAGTGGAAAAATACTGGGGAACTGAAACAAAAACATAAAAAACAGCCTTTTAGCGATGCCAGTGCTTCGCACCTGTCGTTAGTGCTGTGGCATGTCT
>OLGV01000408.1_pt1 | contig 18603 bp, 11 predicted proteins | sample 1605761 | NCBI WGS metagenome assembly OLGV01 (sample SAMN03283245) | human gut metagenome | biome: human-associated habitat; material: feces | host: Homo sapiens | place: Peru | collected 2012
GTGGGCAGTCACTTGGAACGTAAGATACATTTAATAGGACGTAATCGCCTATAAGCGAGAGAAGAAGTAAGTTATGAGAATCTGCGTCGGTCTTTCGGGAGGAGTTGACTCCAGTGTCGCCGCTCTGCTTCTGAAGCGGCAGGGCTATGATGTGTTTGCCATGTTCATGCAGAACTGGCACGACGCGGACGCCACGCTGCACGGGGACTGCGAGTGGGAGGAGGATCGCTTCGTGGCGGAGATGGTCGCCCGCAAGATCGGTATCCCGTTCTATTTCGTCGATCTATCAAAGGAGTACCGCCAGAGGGTGGTGGACTACATGTTCAATGAATATTCCGCCGGTCGTACCCCTAATCCGGACGTTCTGTGCAACCGCGAGATCAAGTTCGACGCTTTCCTCAAGGCCGCCGGAAAGCTTGGGGCCGACATGGTCGCTACGGGCCATTATTGCCGCCGCGTCCCGCTGCTGGACGCTGACGGCAGGCAGGTCATGATTGACGGCCAGCCTCAGTGGAGGTTACTTGAAGGGGTAGATCCGAACAAGGATCAGAGCTATTTCCTTTGCCAGCTCAGTCAGGAGCAGCTCGGCAAGGCTCTCTTTCCGATCGGCCACCTGACGAAGCCGGAAGTCAGGGAGTTGGCCCGCCAGGCCGACCTTCCGTCAGCCGACAAGAAGGATTCCCAGGGAATATGCTTCGTCGGCAAGGTGGATCTTCCGACGTTCCTTCAGCAGAAGCTCAAGCCCGCGGAGGGCGACGTGGTGGAGGTGTACGATGCCTACTACGCTCAGAGCGAGCAGTATCGCTTCGTCCACGACACCCTCTCCTCGCTGCTGGAGACTCCAGGCGAGCCGATGATGGTCACTGAATATTCCTCCGAGGATTCCGGCGGGAAGCCGTTCAACAACCGCCGGGTCACTGACAGTAACAGTCCGGCCACTGAGCCTGTCGAAGTGGCCAAATCTACAGGAAAGGCCGATTGGAGTGAAAGTGGCCCCGCACCTTCCGCGTTTCGCGCTCCATCCCGTCTAGCCTACGGCGAGCCACCCGTTCACGAGGCCACGGGCGGCCACGGGTGCGGAACCACATCCACTCCAACCGGAGGGTTATCGCACCGGAATGACTTCGATGTGGAAAAAATCGCCAGGTTAAGCGATGAGGAACTGATGAGGTTGTCAGAACCGATACGGTACGATGACATCAAGTTCGAGACGGAGACCTACCGGGCTGGGAAAAAGCACATCAAGAAGACACGGTACAAGGACAATCCGTTCGGGAAGATTGTCGGGCGGCATGACGGCGCGCAGTTCTACACGATCGGCCAACGGAAAGGCCTCAACATCGGAGGTCACAAGGACTCCATCTTTGTGATTGCCACGGACGTGCCTCGCAACATCATCTATGTCGGCGAAGGCCACACGCACAAGGGGTTGTCACGCAGTTGTTTACGGATCGCGTCCCAAGATATTCATTGGATCAGGACAGACCTCGCGATGGCCGACGGCGAGATCCGCCGCTACCGGGTCCGCATCCGTTACCGCCAACCACTTCAGGACGCATTCCTGATCAAGAGGCCGAACGGCATATTCATCCTCTTCGACATCCCGCAACGCGGCATTTCCAACGGCCAGTTCGCCGCCTGGTACTCAGCCGATGACGAGATGCTCGGCTCCGGGGTTTATTAGCCTAATACTGTCCTGGAATATTCAGAGACTTGGCCGCTGACTCGCCGGCAAGGTAGCCGGTGGAGAAGGCGCACTGGAGATTGTAGCCGCCGGTGTCGCTGTCCATGTCGAGAACCTCGCCGCAAAGGTAGAGGCCTGGTTTGACGCGGGATTCCATCGTCTTCGGCATCACCTCGTCCGTGGATATTCCTCCGGCCGTGATGACGCAACGCTCGTAACCCACGAATCCGATGATCTCGAACTTCCAGTCTTTCAATGTTTTGGCCAAAAGGTCAAGATCGATGTCGTAGTAACGCCTCGGCTGGCGGCTGAAGCGATGATTAGGTCCTTTTGACCAGCTTTGCGAGCGGTAACTGGCCGACCGGGCGCTGAGCCTGTCGGAACGTCCGTCCGCATATTCAGACTTCTTAAGATCAATCTTCATAATGTCCGGATTCCAAGCCTGGAAGCCTGGGATCAGCTCCCACGGCATCAGCTTGCCGAGCAGGATCCTGTACATCTCCTTGCCGTTCAGGCCACGGCCATCCTTCCATTGACGGGTCCGGGGATCATTCTTGATCTCTTGCCAAAGCGTCTTGATGCGTCCGGTCAACTCATCCAACGACACGCCCGGCTTCAGGTCAAGCGAGAACGCCACCTTGCCGCCGTTCATCAAGGCCTTCACACACTTACGGCTGACCTGAAACCCGATCGGTCCCTCGATTCCGCCATCAGTGAAGTCCACATCGCCGAACTCAGACTCGGACTTCGAGCCGTCAAAAGTCACGGTAAGGTTGACATTCTTCAGCTTCGCCCCTTTCAGAGCCTCGCCGCTTCCAGTCATCGGAGTCTCTCTATGAATATGTCCCTTCAAGTCCGTCTCCGGCCTGTCGATGATCTTGTAACCCTTTGGAACAAGGGCGGTCAACGACGGAAAGCACGGCGTGACATTGTGACCGAAGAACTTTGCCCATTTATAGCCGTCGCCTGTCGAGCCGGTTCCCGGATAGGAAAGCCCACCGGTCGCGATGATCAGTTTTGAGCATTCAAATGTCTCACCATCAGCGCATCTGATCGAGAATCCCGGCAGAATGTCCGTCACATCCCTGTCAGTCAGCAGCGTCACCCCGTGGCGCAGCACCACCTCAACGATGGTGTCAAGCACATCCGAGGCTCTGTGTGAATATGGAAAAGCACGGTCTCCCCTCTCGACCACGGTCTCCAGTCCGTTTCTCTCAAGGAAATCGATAGTGTTCTCCGGTGTGAAGTTGTAGAACGCCGGTTTCACGAAATTAGGATTCGTGCGTATATGCTGTGAGAATTCGTTCCAGTCCTTGAGGTTCGTGAAGTTGCACCGTCCCTTTCCCGTAAACAGGATCTTCCTGCCCGGACGTGGCATCTTCTCCAAAACCGTGACACGCGCTGAACTGCCGAGCGGAAGCGCCTTGACGGCACCGTAAGCGGCCATAAGCCCGGCCGCCCCGCCTCCGATGATGATAATATCTGAATACATAGTGCAAAGTTAAAAAATTTTACTTATCTTTGCAGTCCATTTCCATGAGAAATGCAGCAAGCCACTTTAGCTCAGTCGGTAGAGCAGCGCATTCGTAACGCGCAGGTCGTCAGTTCGAGCCTGATGAGTGGCTCCGAAAAGCGGGAAGTTCTGATTAGGGCTTCCCGCTTTTTGTTCCCGTACCCAAGATGCGATCGCCAAATATCTCATTATAAGCCAATTACAAAATCCTACCCTCTAATTTGAGAGGGCAGGATTCCACAATTTCCTCATAATCAATCAATAGGACTTCACCCCTCCAATCAATCAATAGGATTTCCCCCTCCGGCAATCAACAATTGCCAACCACCATTCATTTCTCAGTCTAACTCCTTGATCATCCGGTCATAAAGATGGCCGAAAAAGAGGATCTCTCCGTCGGGGCGGAAGCCAAGGGCGGAATAGTAGGTGAAGAGGCGGGGCTTGGACTTGTCAACAATCAGGCTGATGCGTGGAAAGCCTTTCCTGCGGCCTTCCTCAATGCCGTCGAGCATCAGCAGGTGGCCTATGCGGTCGGTCGCGCCGGCATATTCAAAGGCCATCCGGCGGAACTCGGGGAGTACAGCCATACTGTCGAGATAGAACTCGCCGGGCAGACACTCCGGCTCCATTGAAAGAGCATCGGAGGAATTTTCGTCAGAAAACTGCTTGCCAATCGCTTGTGTTTCAGTGCTATCAACGGCATTTGAAGATAATTCCGCCCGATCAGTCAACCTGACTGAACCATCGGCTGAATCAGAAGTTGAATCTTCTGCGGCAATATTCTCAAAAGCAGCGTTCAGCAGTCCCCAAGTAAAGCCCCTGAGCGGCTGATAATCATCTCCTGAATATGCCGTCAGCGATCCCACTGCATTGCCTTCCACGCATGCGATCCTCGTTCTGGCGTATGAATATAACGTGTCGGGTCTGGCGCAAATCTCTCCGACGAGCTTGACGGCACCCTGGACATTCAAAGATGTGGAGCCGAACTCGATCGCAGAGTCGGCATCCACATTGAAAACCTCATACCCCATCGCCGCAAGGACATTTCTTGCGATGAACTCGCCGTCTGACGGCCGGGCATCACGGATAGTGAATTTCCCCGTGGCAGATAAATTATTGAGCATAAAATCTTTACGTTATCACCTATGATTCATTTCCACTATAGGTAAACATCTATTCACACCATTATCAAGACAATAGGTGCCACGACTTTTCAAGGTCTCATTCTGGCACGCTCAGTGACCGGGCTGGCCTATCGCCAAAAAAGTCGCCTAACTGATGAACTGAGCCTCAAGAGCCTTAAGTTTTGCATCCGCATCCGGTCCCTTGGCCCCGAAGTAGAACTTGATCTTCGGTTCGGTTCCGGAAGGACGAACGGAGACGATGTCGCCGGCCTCGTTGAAGAACTGGAGGACATTGGACTTCTGGAGTCCGGTCTTCTCCGGCTCGGTGTAGTCGATGACCTTGATAACCTTAGAGCCGACAATCTCTGCCGGAGGGTTCTGCCTAAGGTCTGCCATAATCTTCTGGATCTCCTCGGCTCCGCTCTTGCCCTTGCGGACCAAAGACACCAGCGACTCCTTGCGGTAGCCATATTCAGAATATATCCTTTGGAGCAGCTGATAGAGGGTCAGGCCCTGCTCGGCGGCCCAGGCGGCGCACTCGGCAACCATTATGCAGGCTACCGGAGCGTCCTTGTCGCGCACGAACTCACCGACATTGAAGCCGTAGCTTTCCTCACCGCCGCAGATGAACTCGCCCTTGCCCTCGTTCTCGCGCACGATCTCCTCAATGTACTTGAATCCGGTCAGCACATCGTAGCACTTCACTCCGAAACTACGGCCGATCTCGGCGATCAGCTCAGTCGTCACGATGGTCTTGGCGATGTACTTCGTGGAATCCAGCTTGCCGAGTTCCTTCCAGCGGGTGAGGATGTAATATGTCAGGATGGATCCTGTCTGGTTGCCGTTCAGCTGGACCATCTTGCCTTCGTTGTCACGAACTGCGATTCCAAGGCGGTCAGCGTCAGGGTCAGAGGCCATCACGATGTCCGCGCCTTTCTTGTCGGCCATCTCAAGAGCCATCTTCATAGCGGCCGGCTCCTCCGGATTCGGGGATACAACTGTCGGGAAGTCCCCGTCACTAATGTCCTGATCAGGCACGTGGATAACATTCTCGAAACCAAGGCGTTTCAGAGCCTCCGGCACGATGCGGACCCCGGCTCCGTGAAGCGGAGTGTAAACGATCTTCAAGTCCTTATGCTTCTCACGAGCCTCAGGGCTGAGGGTCAGCGAAATGATGTCAGAAAGGTAAGCGTCATCCATCTCCTTGCCCATCAGCTCAACCTCTCCGCAATGTTCTTTCTTCTCGAACATCACCTGAGACGGGTCGGTGATCCTGTTGACCTCATCGATGATCTCCTGATCCACCGGCGCGGTGATCTGCGCGCCGTCTGACCAATAAACCTTATACCCGTTATATTCCTTAGGATTGTGCGAGGCGGTGACCATCACTCCGGCGACCGCACCCATCTTGCGGATGGAGTAGCTCAATTCCGGAGTAGGACGCAGATTGTCGAATACAAACACGTGCAAACCGTTGGCACTGAATATGTCAGCGGCGATCTTGGCGAACAGCTTGGAGTTGTTGCGGCTGTCGTAGGAAATGCAGACGCGGATGTCATCCCCCGAAACTTTCTTAAGAATATAATTTGCCAGTCCCTGCGTGGCCATTCCGACGGTATATTTGTTCATCCTGTTGGTTCCGACTCCCATAATGCCCCTAAGGCCACCGGTGCCGAATTCCAAAGTCTTGTAGAAAGCGTCCTCGAACCCCGCCGGATCATTGTTCCGCAGCTCGATCACCTTCATCTTGGTTTCCTGATCGAAATCCCCTTCCAGCCATTTCCTGGCGTTCTCGTTGTAATCCTGTGCCATAATATTCTCGTTTTATTATCTTGTCTTTTGCCGTACGGTTTGACCATCAAACCATACTGATTACAAATTTACTCAAATTATTTGGCAATATTTGTCTATTTTTGCGTCAGATATGGACAGTTTCGAGAAATTCATAGTTGAGAACGAGAACGCGGACACGGTGCGGCTGGTGATGGCGTGCAAGGAGTGGCCTGTGCCTGAGGATGCGGAGCTGGCGGAGTTGGATGCGAAATCATTGGCAATCAACACAATTGAAGGACGGAGGAGGCTGCGGAAGAAACTGCCGGAATGGGTGGCGTGCACGGGGCTGGTCTATCCTTCATCGCTTTGCGCGGAGCAGTGCAGCTCTTCAGACACGGCGCGGTACAAGGCTTTGATTGTCAGAAGATTCCTTAATGAATATGTTGGGACAGTCGCTTCGATGGTTGGTGATCCTTGTCGAACCACAGGATCAGCGGCCGACAAAGATGGCTTAACAATCAAAAACCAATCGGTCACTTCGACAAGCTCAGTGACCGGAAAGGCTGGCTCAGTGACCGAAGGGACAAGAGCAATGACCGAGCCGAAAAGAGGAAAGGTGGCAGACCTGACGGGAGGACTGGGAGTGGACTCGTGGGCGTTCAGCGAAGTGGCGGAGGAAGTGCTTTACAATGAGATGAATCCGGCGCTTGCTGCGGCAGCAAGACACAATTTCAAGGCACTGGGAGTCACGAATATATTCATAAAAAATTCGGAGGCGACACCGGACTCGATAAAGGGCATATTCGGAGACTTCAGACCGGATGTCATATTCCTTGATCCCGCGAGAAGGGACTCCGCCGGGAAGAAGGTGTTTCTGTTGGAAGATTGCTCGCCTGATGTGCTGAAGATTCTGCCGGAACTGTTCGGAATCAGCAGGTTCGTACTCCTTAAACTCTCCCCTATGGCTGACATCACGATGGCTGTTGAGAGGCTGGACAGGACTTATGAGGAATATCTTGAAAAGACATCCGGAAAAGGGTGGAACGGGCAGTGGGTGCGTGAGGTTCACGTGGTGGCCAGCGGCGGAGAATGCAAGGAGCTGCTGATTCTGCTGGACAGGGAATGGAGTGAAGGATATTCACTGACCTGTCGGGAAGATGGCAAGACGCTGACATTCAAGCCAGAGGAAATCGCCAAGGCTAAAGCCAACTATCCGGATTCGACCTTTGCAAGGATTATCTTCGAGCCTGGAAAATCGCTGACAAAGGCAGGGGTGTTCAACGCCATCTGCGAAAGGTTCGGGCTTGTCAAGCTGGCTCGGTTCACGCATCTTTACACAATCAGTGAACCACTGTCCGACAGCGAATTAGAGCAACGTACGGCACCGCTTAAAGATTTCGGCAAAGTCTTTTATGTAAAGGAGATCCTTCCTCTCAACAAGTCTTCGATGAAGGATGTCGGAAAGCGCTACCCGCATTCAGAAGTTTCCGCTAAGAATATCCCGATGTCCAGCGATGAACTCCGCACCCGCCTGAAAGTCAAGTCAGGCGATGACGCGCACATCTTCGGAGTCCGTATCGAAACACCCTATAACGAAGACAACTACCTGATTGTCACGGAGCCGTCCGGTCACTGAGCCTGTTAGAACTAAAGTATCCCGCGGATGAAGTCGTTGATGTCGGCGGAAGGTATGCCAAGGACTTTGAATATGTCGGAATAGTTTTGGCATCCAAGTAGATTCTTGACCTTGGAACGCCCTTGCTGGACAATGGTATATTCCACAATGGCCGCACCAATAATACCTTCCAAAGGAACAACCGCGGCAGTCACACCGTCCTCTCCAGAGACCGGAATCGAAAGGTCATAGAAATTGTCATCATTTGAAAGGTCCAGGTCCTTCTTGGAGGCAAGATAGCGGCGAAGCGAGGCCTTGATGTCTGAATATGAAAGGTCCATATAACCGCCGTGATAAGCGGCGATGCCTTCCTGAATCATCGGCAGGGCTTTTGGCCAAGAGGATTTGATGAGCAGGAGAGCCACATCGTGCCTGTCATCCCAATAGTTGGAGAGGACGATGTCCGTACCGAAAGTCCGGCCGTAGAACGCTCTGTCAGAGTTTTTTCCAGATGCGGAACTCATCAAAGGATTGGAATATGCGTTGAACAGGATTCCTGACAGACGCTCGCACTGATCCACAGACGGAGCCACCACATAACGCAAAGGGCCTTGAAACTCAGGAGCATATTCATTGATGAACCTTGTGACAAATGTAGCCAATCCGGAGGCGGCCTTTTTAGGCACTCCGCAACCTGGAACGCAATAATATTCAATGCCCTTGAATATGGTTTTCGTCAAAGACGGGAATTCCGCGTCTAGCCAGTTACACAGCCGGAAAGGATTGTTTTTACCACCATTGCCTGATGCCACAGCCTTGACACAGACGCGGAGGACAGCTTCCACCCAGTTGTCATATTCCTCGCCCGGAAGTTTGCTGAACGTGGCCGCGATCAATTCGTAGGTGCCGCCGCCGAGTTTCCGGATGTCAAGAATCCTGTTCTCGCGGAAAGAGGCGTAGAGGAGGTTGCCGTCATCGAATTCCTGAAGGTAGTCAGGTGAGCCGTCCACCCAGAAGGAACGCCGGCGGGCCTCGTCCACCGAAGAGGAAGTGAACGACTCGACATAGCCTTTCCAAAGTTCGGCGACCATACGCACTGAGTCTTTCTCGGCGCGGGGCATATATTCCAAATCCACTTTGTAGGGCCTTAGGCCTGGGATTTGGGCGCTGAGGGTCACCTCCTGGGCGGCGCAGAAGGGAAATGCGGCCGCCGCCAAGGCGATGGATAATGCTATTCTTTGAATATTTCTCTTCATATTATGGGTATTACTTCGTTCGGGATGTCACTTCGACAGGCTCAGTGCCCCAACGTCCCTACTCCCCTTTCAAGTACTTGAGCCAGAACGCCCTGTTGGCCTCAGAAAAATGTTTCCCCTGATAGCCACGGTACCCGTGCATCCCATCCGGATAGATCATCAATTCAAACTTCTTGCCAGCCTTCTGAAGAGCATCCACCAATAGCAACGTGTTCTGGAAATGCACGTTATCGTCCCCCGTCCCGTGCGTGAGCTTGAGCATCACCGACCCGTCGTAGTTCTTCTCCGTGACAGGATAGTTGGCCGCGCTGGCGACAACCTTGGTCGAAGCGTACCCCTCCGGGTTATTGGCCGGAGTGTCCATAAACCTTTCCGTGTAGTGAGTGTCGTAAAGCGCCCAGTCATAGACTCCTCCGCCGGCGATTCCGTAATGGAAAGCGTCCGGATGATTCATCACCAGAAGAGCCGTCATCGTGCCACCAAAAGAGAAGCCCTCAACGCCGATCTTGTCGCCTTGCACGTACGAAAGCGACTTGAGATATTCAGCCCACTCCACAAAATCCAGGACCTCACGCTCATCCAAGCGCCTGTAAATCTGATCCAGACCTTTGCGGCCGTTATGCCCCGAAGCACGGCAATCAGCCACGACCTCAATGATCCCGTTCTCGGCGTACCACTGATAATAAAGCGGACTGCGGAACCGGTCATTCACCTGAGGAGAGTCCGGGCCACCGTAGATGTCCACGTGAACCGGATATTTCTTGGTAGCGTCAAAATCCTTAGGATAGACAATCATCGCCGGAAGCACAAGCCCGTCCTTGGTCGTCATCGTAATATGCTCAGGCAAAGCGTAATCCGAAGCGTCGAAATTCTCTCCGGCCATATCCGCCACCTTGAATGACTTCGCGACTTTCCTCAAATCATAGATCCAGACCTGCGATGGTGTCCTGGAATTGCTGGCCAAGGCAACGGCGTACCTCTGGTCCGGAGAAACCTTGACGGAAGCGACATTCATCGAAGGATCCGAAATATTCCTGATAACTCCTTTGCATACTGAATATAGCCCGCTACGCACACGGGAGTCACGCTCGGCGACGAAAAGCACCTCCGAAGAACCGCCGTCAAACCCTTTGACCGCCTTGCCTTCCTTAACGTCCACAAGCGACATCCGCCAGTTCTCCCCGTCGGTCAGACGCTTCAAAACAGCACCGTCATAAGAGAGGTAATATATTTGCTGCCAATTAGTTTCAAACGAACGAACCATATATATTCCATCCCGTCCGAACAGCATCCCGTCAATCCAGTCCAGCCACGTCTTATAAGTCTCGTGGTAGATGTGCTTCTTCGAACCGTCCACCGGCGACACTGCGAAAAGGTCGAGTGTGTTCTGCGTCCTCGGCTCTCTCTGAATATAAAAGGCCTCGCTGTCGGCTCCCCAGAACGGCGTTCCGAAATACTGGTCGTCATTCTCGTCGAAGTCCGCCCAAGCGGTTGCGCCACTCTGAATATTCACGATCCCGATCCGCACCTTAGGATTGTTGTCGCCGCACTTAGGGTAGCGCGTCATACGGACCGAGCCTCCCGTCGGGGACACGTTCGGCAAAGCCACCGCAGCCCCGGCGTTCTGTGAATATGCCAGCCCCATCCCCGAGCGGTCAGCGTCCTCAGCAAACGGTGAATATATCGGAAATACCGGAACCTCCGAATTGTCAAAACGATAGAATCCTATTTTCTTGGAGTCCGGCGACCACCAAAAGGCGCAGTAATGAGTCGGCCGTCCCAGAATCTCCTCGTAATACACCCAAGAAGAGTAGCCGTTCAGAATCACGTCCGACCCGTCGAACGTCAGCTGGGTCTCCCCCTTCGTCGCGATGTCCACAACCCAAAGGTTGTTGTCCCTCGTGAACGCCATCTTCGTGGAGTCCGGTGAATATGTCAGGTTGACAGCCCCGTCCGGCCTGAACGGGAAATCCGTGAACTTCGCAGGATAGCTTATCCCCTCCGTAATCTTTCCCGTCACAGCATTGACAGAGAAGTCTTTAGCCCCCGTGAAAGAGTAATCGTAAGTCAACGCAACCTCGTTCTTTCCCACCCATTTCCAAGCGGAAGGAACATCATTGAAATCCTTGGCCGAGGCAGCCACAGACACCAGTAAAACCAGAGCGATCAAACACTTTTTCATATTCAAAACGTATTTTTTCAAAAATATAGAGTGTCAATTTATGGAAAATTTCACCATTACGCAATGGAAGGATTAATATTCTCTTAATACAGTAAGCCGAACATCCATAAAGGGATACGGTTGTGATGCCCGATTTCCGTATCATCCACAGCCAGATAGCTGTCAGCCACATCTTTTATTTGTTCAAATGATTTCTTGCGGCCTCCAACTTCAAACAGATATTTTCCATCCACAAGAAAATCACCTTTAGCGGGATATGTAACGGAGTGATCGACTGCCAATTGGCTTAAAAAGAAAGTTTCACGCACCGTCCCGATGTTTGGTGCCATCGCGTACGCGTACATCAAGTTGGAATTGTCCATAAATATCTTCTCGGGACGCGACAACTTGTCTATATGTTTCGGCTTGTCGGAAAGCAAGGCCAGAAGTCCAGCCTTTTCAAGGGCGTACAGCATCTTGAGTCCTTGGTTTCTGTCGGTCTCCAACTCATTGTAGAGATTCGACATATTCGGGGTCTGAGGGACCTGTTCCGCAAGAATCATAAACATTTTCTTGGTCTTCCTGATTGTAGATTGCTCCACTCCCTCAATTATCGGATAGTCATTTTCCAGAACGTGATTGACAACTTGCTGCAACCTGATTTCGAATCCGGAATATACGCTCTTATAGAACGGGTAATAGCCATATCGCAGATATTCCCCGAATGCCGGCAGTATCTTCATCCCGCTTGAGAGGATATCCTCCGCTATCCGGCGGTGGTCGCGCAAAAGGAGATCAAGAGAGATCGGTTCCATTTCGGCGAGTCCCTCGTAGAGCAGATACTCCCGGAAAGACATCCCGTGAAGGGTATAAGGCAACTGCCTTCTTGACAAATCTGCCACACCGCTGTCTATTTTTAGCATAGAGGAGCCTGTGTAAACAACGTGAAGTCCCGGATAATCATCGTTGATGTTTTTGATCAATGTCTTCCATTTGGGATAATAGTGCACTTCATCAAGAAACAAATGCGTACCTCCGTGCGTGTAATGATAATCTATCAGGTCGTTTATGGAATGAGTCTCGAACCACAGGTTGTCAAGAGAAAGGTATAGCGCCTTGTCCTTGTCCGTAAATGATTCCTTTATGTGCTGAAGCAGCATTGTGGTCTTTCCTGTGCCTTTCGCTCCTTTTATTGCTATGAGATTATCTCGCCAATCTATTTTGTCAATCAGATAGCGCTTGAATCCTTCCGGCGTGCCCTGAAGCCGCCTGCTGTAAATTCTGAGTATTTCGTCAAGACCTTCCATAACCCGAACGATTTGCAATGACACAAAGTTACAAAATAATGTTTGCAAACACTATTATTCGATAATATTTAGTGTCTGCAAACACTAAAAGAAGACATACTATACAATTCGATACATCCATTCCTTTAGGGTCAATATAGAAGACCGAAAGCCCAGATAGGGATGACATTGGCATATCCGGTCTCTATGTCATCCTTCACGACATACCCCTTGCCGGCATTCTCTATCTGTTTGTTGCCCTTATTCTTTCCACCAATCTCGAATGTACGGCCATCTATCTCGAAATCAGAGATTTTGGAACTGATCACGTCGTTTGTGACCCTGGTCTGATTCATAAAGAACGTCTCTCGTATGTTGCCGACATCGGCCTTGTCCGGTTCCAGAACGTATATAAGGTTCGGGTTGTCAAGGTATAGTTTCTCGACTTTTCCAAGTCCTCTTATCCCTCCTGTCCTGTCCCTCAACTGTGAAATCATTCCGGCCTGCTCTATGTATATGAGATAATCCGAGACATCGTTACGGCTTATACCTGTCACCTCAGCAAGTTTGGTCATCACCGGTTTGAACGGAACGCTCCGAGCCACCACCATCAGCAAGGACTTGAGTTTCCTGCCGATGGAAACATTAGTTTGAAGGTATTGAGGGATATCCACTTCCATAGTCTGGTTTATGACCTGAAGCATCTCAAGATCAAACTCCGGATCTCTCCCGAAAGGATAATACCCATTATGAAGATAACTCCGGAACAACGGCAGCGGATGCGCGACTCCTGGGATCTCCGCCTTGTTCCTGAGCACCTCATCCATTGAATATATCGGTGTGTCAATATCGTGGAAAAGTTTAAGATATTCCCGGAACGACAACCCCTGCATATTATAGATCGGAACGCGTCTGCTCAAATCAGACATTCCTTTATAGATGTCAAGGATTGACGAACCAGAGATCACAACCTGAAGATCGCTGTAGCTATCAATAATTTGCTTCAGTTCACGTGACCACCCTTCATATTTGTGAATCTCGTCAATAAACAGGTGCCGTCCGCCCATTTTCACAAACCTGTCGGCCAGATCCACAAGCTTATGCTCCGAAAAGTACAAATGGTCCGCCGAAACGTACAACGTGTCATCTACGCTATGATGCAGTTTTATATGTTGCAGCAACATTGTGGATTTTCCCACACCACGTGGCCCCACAAGGCCGAACGCTTTCACGTCCCATTTGATGAAGGGATACTTATAGCGGAGAAAATCAGTTGAAGTCTCCTTCAACTTTCTTGTGAAATATTCGTAAAGTTGTTCCATTGCATAACTTGTCCTATGACAAATATAGAACTATTGCACGAAATTAGTGCAACTTTTATCAATATTTGCATAAATTTAATGCGAATTTACCAGAAACATGCACAAACGTTATGCAAACGCCGCCTGTTCGACAGGATAGGGTTCGGGGCGGTCCGGACATCCGACGACGAGATATTCAAGAGCCTTGTGGTGATGCGTCTTTACCGCCCGGGGAGCAAGCTGAGGACACTCCGCTATATGGCGTACTTCATGAACATGTACTACGGCGAGGACAGGATCTACCGCTATCTTGACGAGCTGTGCCACAGGCCCGGGGCCGGGCGGAAGGCAGGCGTATAGTCGTGACGATGAGCGACGCACGGGCGAGGAAGAACGCCGCGGACCGCGAGAGGGGCCTCAAGCGGCTTGAGAAGCGCTTCAGGACGGGTCTTCTTTCTGACACCGGGCGCACCATCGTCCTTGACAAACCCGTCTGCATCGTGTTTGTTTAAACAGTATCGCCAGGAGTGTAAAAGCTAATGCTCACGGAGGTAATACTAAGAAGCTGTTTTGAATTGTTTGTCTGAAGTTTTTTTCACCTCAAAGAACATTTCTAACAATTCAAAACAGCTTCTTGCTTTAGACTTTTGCCGTTGGAATGCTATTGCTTATACGCGGTTTCCTTCATTTGACAATTTCCTTCACCTCCCAGTTTCCTTCGTCCAGAAGGACTTTCCACGCCTTCTTGTAGGCATCCACGTAGCCGGCAGGCACGTAAAGGGTTTTCTTGTCTTGGGGACCGACCTTGTTCGCTCCTGTATTTGCTTTAATCGCAGCAGGAGTCGTGCCCAGACAGGTAATCGTGGTAAGCTTAGGCGTACCGGAAATGCAGTCGGCAGACATCGTCGTTACACTGGCAGGGATGGTGAGGGACTCGATGACTGAGTTCTCGTATAGGGCCCATTCCCTGATGGTGGTAGTGCCGTCGTGTATCGTGTAGTCACTGCCGCTTCCGCCGTTAAGCACCATAAGAGTAGTCATATCGTAGTTGTAAAGAGCACCCTTATCGTCGTTCTTGAAAGACTTGTTATCCGGAGCCACTTCCCAGCGCATCTTATCACAGCCATTCGACGGGCTACCTGCTATCTGCGTAAGGGAAGCAGGAACGACGATCTTAGTATAGTCACTGTATGCAAACGCGCGGTTCATGATCTGATTTATGCCCTGCGGAAGACGGAATTCAGAGACATTCTTTATGCCATTTTCGCGATTGCTTCCACCGCAAAAGCCTAGATAGACACTATTATTATCAAGTCCTTTTATAACATCTTTTTCTGCCCTAGTCTTGCTCAAGTCCAGGGTAATCTGATGGTCAAGGCTTCTGGTAGCCTCCATAAGCGGCTTAAACTCCTTTTCTTCTCTAAGCTGAGAACTTTCAGGCATAGTCACCTTAACTATAGTCTTCGCCGTCTTTAGCCATTCCACGTCAAACTCCCCTTCGAATTCATCTACGTACATTCTGGTAGTTTCAAGATTTAGTTTAGTTACAGGGAAAGTCACCATACTTCCCGGAGTTATCTTAAGATCGCTCGCCTTCTTTAACTCGGTGCCTCCGCGAGTACAGTTGATGGAGAACTTGACATTCTTCAAAGTTCTCTCACTGGAAAGCGGAATCACCATCAATATCTCGGTAGGCTTATTCGCGTCTGTACTGATCTTCAAAGGAGTGTTCATAGATGTCTTGAGATTTTCCACATTATGAGCATAACTAAGCAACTGCCACTTTCCGTCTTTTATATAAGTAAATGACTTCTTGTAAAGTCCAGAGGCACTAAGCACGCAAGAGTGCGCCTCGAGCCCTTCCTCGGCCCAGACTCTTAGCTTTATCACCGCTCCGGCGTATTTAAAATCGACATTTCTATTAGTTCCTACGCCATACATAGGAAGCGGAAGATTCCCACCCATCACGTCTTCGTAATTCTGATTAGACGGGAATTCCATATAAAAATAGCCATATCCTGCATTAGGTTTACAATACGCTGCCGGGTAGAAGGCGAAGAACTCCTCGTCGCCCGTAATCTTCTCTTCACCTTCGCTGTAAGTAAACCTTCCCACGTTAGAACCTGCAGCGTCATCGGCCAATCTATACACTCCGTAAGTGCTCGGATACGTCGCCTTAGGGGAAGATGCATTCTCGGTGTGGTTTCGAGAGACTTGAATGCCTATCTCGTCTCCCTTCGTCCAATTCACTTTCAATCCGTTGAGTGTGGTTTTCGTATTCACGTCGTCAATGCAGGCTGTGAAATCCACGCTTTCCGTACCAGGTGTAAGCACCTCGTTTTTCGTACAGTTCGTAAGACTCACCAGACCCACGAATACTCCACATGCTAAAAAAAATCTTTTCATGCTTCGGCGACAATTATTCCCAAGTCTCATTAACCTCGTTCAAATCATCAAGACCCGCCTGGTTTGACACAGGCCCCGAGGTGGCAAAACAATGCTGCGCTTCCATGCAGATAATCTCCAACGTCGGAGACTCATAATTTAATTCTTTCATTTCACTACTAACTGTTTACATTAAAAAAAGCTTGCAAAGATAGAAAAACAAATCGTTACCGCCAAAAGTTTTGTAATATTTATGAATTTTTATGAATTCAAATTTAGGAACAATCCTACGATCTTTTCTGTGCCGAAATCAATCTTGTCTCTGCTTAAATCTATCTTCTTTACCATTGTTGAGTCCACTTGAAAAAGTCGTTTTTGAAAAAAACATGTGCCTCGCAGATACTTCTGTAAGGGGTAAAAAGTGGCAAATGGCACTTTTTCAAGTGGGCTCATTGTTTATTATGACGTATTTCACAAACCGCCGGGGTTAATAATAGCAGGACGCGCTGTCTGCCATAACGCAAATAAAGCCGGATGAGTATGAATGGTTTTACCCAGTCATCTTATCCGGCCTTTCCGTGTATGGTGAAGACCCTCCGATGAGGATTACAAAACTCCTCTTCGATTAATTTTCTTTTTATTAACATACCGGCAGCGGGAACAGATCCTATGGGCAGCCAGCGCGCAAGGCGGCAAGATGGATTTTGTGACCGTCAAGGTTGCAAAACGATGGGAACGGATATTGGGATTGGCTGATATTCGAGATTTGAGTGTTGGACTGTTGCAATTGTCGGGAACGGTTATCGGCTATGTAGGTGTCTGTGGCGCTGTTCGCTGCTCCTTACGCAATGAAGAAACCTGTAATGTGGAACAAGCATCTTGGCTGCATGGCCTTCGGGTGACTATGGCCGTTCCTGCCAATTACAAGACGATAGCGATGAACTGTGCGCGTGTTCTATGGGTGCTGCCCTCTCCTAAGTGTGCGGACATATTCATGATTCCTATGAATGTCTGTTTTCCATTAAGGTTTTATTAGGGTTTTGCGGAAACTTGGAAGCTGTTTTGAATTGTTTGTTTGAAGATTTTTTCACCTCAAAGAACATTTCAGACAAGGAGTCCACTTGAGAAAGTCTTTTTTTTTGAAAAATATGTGCCACACAGGTACTTCCAACGGGGGTAAAAAGTGGCGAATGGCACTTTTTCAAGTGGGCTCAACAATTCAAAACAGCTTCCATGGGAAAAAACGGAAAAAGAACCGCCCCTGAAAGTCCGCACAGGAAAGCCAATGACAACAACGTGTAAATCAATGATGAAATCGCACTATCACCTGAAAGTCCGCGCAGGAAAGCCAATGACAACAACTGCAATATGATTTCGGAATTGCTTGGATAATTGCTATATTTCCTCTAAAAAACTGTTTCTTTCTTATGTGACGAGCATAATAATCGCAGATTTTTATATAAGTTTGCAGAATGTGCGGGACAAGGGGGCCGCACGCATCAGGAAAAGAGACACCAAGATATTCATAAAGCATGGAAAGAATCAAGTACAAGACAAGCATTTCGCTTCTGATCATACTGGCGACCATCCTTCTGGTGCTGCTGTGTCTGCTGATCGTGCACACGTTCCGCACTGGTGAAGAGGCTACCGTGGGAATATTCTCGCTCGCCGCGACGCTGGTCGGCACCATATTCATCGCCATCGAGCTGAAGAACGGGTCTGAGGTCACATGCAGCGAGATGCTGATCAATCTGAACAACTACTTCCATGACAGCGACCGACTTATGAAGGTCTATGAGGTGCTTGAGAACGGAGAGCTCGAAGGGGACTACAGCTACGAGCGCTGGAAAGATGTCTCCAGCGTGGAGGTCGCACAGTACTGCACATTCTTCGAGAACCTCTATCTTCTCTACCGCCACCACATCGCCAGCATTGAAGATCTGGACGACCTGTTCGGCTACAGGTTCTTCCTGTTCATGAACAACCCGTACATCCAGGAGAACTACATCCTGCCGACATCTTCCTCCTACGTGCAGGTCTTCGAGTTGTACAAGATCTGGATCAAGTACCGCGAGAAGGAGAACAGCGGAGCGAATGGCTGGCAAAGACACGTGCCGAGTCACCGGTTCATGTTCCCGGAGAAGTACCTCCAGAACAAGCTTTATCTCTTCGACCACGGGACTTCTGAATACAACAAAGCCATCTCCGTGCTTCCTGACGGCTTCACGATGAAAAGGCTCGGCTTCGACAGCCTCAGCGCTGTGGAAAATCTCCAGCTTAAAGTGGTTGATGGAATGGAGAACAAGAATCTCTTCTATCCGTTGAGCCGAGAGGAACTGATTGAATCCCTGCAGCTTGACTATGTTTCAGGAATATTCTCCCCCGATGGCCGGATGGCGGCTTTCAGCGTCATAGTCAGCAACCGTGACGGCGAGCGCAGCCTTGCCTCGGACGTTCACCTCAATCCTTCCGAAGTGTTCACCTTCGACGCCGTGGCAGTGGATA
>OLGV01000412.1_pt1 | contig 18494 bp, 14 predicted proteins | sample 1605761 | NCBI WGS metagenome assembly OLGV01 (sample SAMN03283245) | human gut metagenome | biome: human-associated habitat; material: feces | host: Homo sapiens | place: Peru | collected 2012
ATGATATCGCCCACGCGCACGCCCTTGGCCATGGCGTCGGACTTCTCCTCCACGCTGCTGACATACAGTCCCGCAGGGAGGCCGTACTGCTCCTTCGCCTCGTCGGGTATCGCGCCAACGGTTATGCCGAGCGCAGGACGCCCCATGACCTCGCCGTGGAGGATAAGCTCCGCGACGACGTTCTTCACGGTGCTTGACGGGATGGCGAAGCCGATGCCCTCAATGCTCGAATAGGACGACATCATCTTCATATTGGTAATGCCTATCACCTGTCCGTACATGTTGAAGAGCGGGCCGCCGGAGTTGCCCTCGTTCAGGGCGGTATTCGTCTGGAGAAGGGTCATGGTGTGGCCGTTATAGCTCATGCCGCGCTCAATGGCGGAGATAATTCCGTTGGTCAGCGTGAGACGGAAGCTCTCGCCCAGCGGGTTTCCTATGGCTGCGACGCTGTCGCCCACGCTCAGGCTGTCGACCGCGCCGAACTGCGCCGCTGGAAGCCCTCTCGCCTCGATCTTCAGCAGCGCGATGTCGCTGATACTGTCCGCGCCGATGAGCATTGCGTCATACTCGGTGTCATCGTTGAGCGTGACGACGGCCTTATTGCAGTTGTCGATGACGTGGGTGTTGGTGACGATGAGGCCGTCCTCGGATATAATGAGGCCGGTGCCCCAGTTATAGCCCTCCTCGCCGTCGATATAGCCGGATATAGCCACGACGGAGGGCGAGCATTCCGCAAAGACCTCCTGCAGCGACAGCTCCGCCCCGGCCGGCTTCGCAGTCTCTATCGCGAACGCACCGTCGTAGCCGGTACGCTTGATGTCGATCTGTGCGATGTCGGTCTGGACCGAGGTGTAAAAGCCGTCGAGGAAATCCTGCCAGTCGTCGGGCATTACCTCCCCTGCCGGGGCCTGCTCGGCAGGCTCATCCCCGCGCGAAAAGGCGAGCGAGGACGCGGCTATAAGCACCACCAGCACCACTATCCCCGCGATGACGCGCACCGCGGTCCTGTTTTTCTTTTTCTCTTTCTTTGTCCGGGCCGGCGTCTCCGTTTTATGAAGCGGAGCGTACCAATCCTCCGTGGAATACCAGTCGGTATTGCTCATAGCTACCCCTCGTTCCGATCTTTCTTATTCTGCCAGAGGCAGTGTGAATACAAATTCGGTCACGCCGTCCTCACTGCGGACGGCGATATCCTCGTCATGGCTGTTGAGTATGGTCTTTACCAGATACAGCCCGAGACCGACCCCGTCCTTGTCCAGACTGCGCGAACGGTCGGACTTATGGAAGCGGTCGAAGATAAACGGCAGATCATCCGGCGGGATGGTCTCGCCGCAGTCCTTCACGGAGACATACGCCTTGCCGTTGTCCTTATAAAGTCGGAGAGTTATACAGCTGTCCGGCGAGGCGAATTTGATGGCGTTGTCGAGAAGGTTGAAAATCACATTAGTGAAGTGCATCTCATCCACATTCACTATCGAGTCTTCAGCGGAGAAGTCGGCGGTGATATGGCCACCGAATTTTTCAGCCTTGATGCGATAGGTGCTCACCACATTGTCGATGATGGCATGGGCATCAACATCTTTCAGGCGAATGGTGGCAGTGCCTCGGTCGAAAAGCGACATTTGCAGCACTTTTTCCACTTGGAATCGCAGGCGCTTCGTTTCGTCGGTAATCACTTGCGATACATGCTTCATCATCGTTGGACTTTTCAGCACGGTTTCGTCGTTGAGCATCTGCCCTGCCAGCGATATGGTGGAGATTGGTGTCTTAAACTCGTGCGTCATGTTGTTGATGAAGTCGTTTTTGATTTCGCTCAGTTTCTTCTGACGGAAAATCACCACAATGGTGTAGATGAAAATGAACATCAGAATGAACGTGAACACAAACGACGGAATCATAAACTTGATAGATGCATAGATGTAACTCGACTGCGTAGGGAAAAACACCTTCAGCACATTGCGCTTCGATTCGGGGTCTTTCGGGAACAGCACTGCAGAAAATACGCTGCGCTTATCGCCATCAGGTTCATAGCCGGCTGTGTGATACACTATGCCTTGCTGTGGGCTTTCTACCGCAAATTCGTATGGCACTTCCAGACCGTTGCCCTCCAATTCCCTCTTCAAGTAGATATTCACCCTTGCCGAATCGGCACGCTCCACAATGGGGCGGTCGCTCGCTTGGTTGAGAATGGATAGGATTACCTCGTTGAGCAACCCCTTCTGGTACAGGTACTGCCCTTTCAGAATGGCTTGCTGGTGCTTGTATTGCTCCGAGAGTTTGAAGTTGCCACTTCCGATTTCTGGCTTGGGGGCTGTCTTTTTGCCCAGGTTGTTTGTGTTTTCCGAAATCGTCCCTGTGATTTCCGACGGCAGGCGGTCGCCAAGTTCAAATTGATAACGCTCTGCCTCGTTTAAGTCTTGGTCGAGATAATATCGTGTTTCGTCTTGTTCCAGAGCGTCGGACACGGCGTACAGACTTCTTTTCACCGTTTCGGAAAATTGCTCATTTCGCATTCTCACCATGTCTTCCATATACATGATTTGAACGAACAAAAGTCCCATAATGGTGGAAGCCATCACTATCGTCAGAAGCCAAATTGTAGATTTCTTCATCTTACTGGAATTAACACTTTAACATTTATACTGCAACGTTAAAAAACTACTACTTTGCCGAAAAACACGGTGTTTCCGTCTAATTTTTTAACATTACGCCCCAAAATTAACAATTAAATGTGAAATACAAAAATTTCCACAAATATTTTTTCAAAAAATTTCACACCACCTCCAAAATCCCCTATCACAATTAATATATTCAGATAGCCACGAGTCGTCCGAAGCACCTGAAGCACCTGAAGCACCTGAAACACCTGAAACACCTGAAACACCTGAAACACTAATGTCTCTATTCATAAAGATAAAAAACCGCTCGCCGTTTCACGGCGAAAAACCCCTGATGATAAAATGATTTCTTTTCAAATTTAAATGCAAATAGAATCATACCAAAGGGAAGGTTCTTCTGCGTGTGTTTACAATGTGCTGATACATTGCTGTTTGCATCGAAACATGCCAAAGGCATGTCCCTACGTTATGATGCAATTCTTGCGCTTTCGGATAATCTGTTTTTTATGTTTTTGTTTCAGTCCTCCAGTATTTATCCACTGAGCCATAAAAACCTTTATGCAAATATAATTAAATGTGTGTGGAGAAATCTATTGTAAAATGGTATTGTGGATAAAAGAAAGAGAGAGCCTTTTGGAGGCTCTCTCTGTTTTGATTTATGGAGTGATGGGGGTTACTTGGTGAGGGGTGAATAGTCGCGGCTGTAGCGGAGCATCTGTTGGATGTAGCCTTCTTCGTATGAGATTTTTACATCGGTTATGTTGCCGTTGTTGTCCTTCTCCAGTGTGTAAACAGGATTGACAAAGCCCTTGTATGGTGCGATGTTGAGTTTTTCGTAGCGTGCCAATATTTCTTTGTGGATTGCTGGATCAACCTTCACACCGTAGGTTTCAACCAAGTCGCGACCAGCTTCAAAGTCGCCTTCACTCTTGATGCGCTGAATTTCAGCGAGCAGCTTGCCAAAGAGCTTGTGGAGCTTTTCGTAATCGTTGATGCGAACGAAAGTTTTTCCGTCGCGCTTCACATATTCAATCACGTTGTCGGCCTTACCTTCTTGATAGCACCATTCGCTGATGAGTTTGCGGTTGCGCATGTGTGCTTCCTCGATGTCCTTGCCAGGCTCGATTCGGGTGAGTTGGGTGAGCAGACCGTTCATAATATACTTATAGTATTCAGCCTTGTAGGTGTCTGCATCCTTGAAAATGCCCAATTCAAGCAGTTTTGGATCTGCCATGTGATAGAGGGCGAACAAGTCGGCGCGTGCCTCTTCGAGGGTAGAGCGGTAGTTTTTCAACGAACCTTCGTCAACGCCTGGGAGCATTTGACCAGAAGCGTGACCCAAACATTCGTGAAGGTCGGTGTGGAGCTTGTCGGCGAGTGTGAGATATTTCTTCATCAATTCCACTTCCACATTGCTGTAAGCAAACTCTTCGTTGAAGCCAGTGCCATTAGCCACCTCGTCGTAAGCATCGGTGATGTTTTCGATAGTCACCGACTTAGAGCCGTATTGTGCACGAATCCAGTTGCTGTTAGGCAAGTTGATACCGATTGGTGTGGCAGGATAACTATCGCCAGCCAAAATGGCTGCTGTAATCACCTTTGCGCTCACGCCTTTCACGTTTTGCTTCTTGAAACGGTTGTCAACAGGCGATGCGTTTTCAAAATACTGTGCATTGTTGCTGATAAGCGTGGTGCGCTGTGATGCCTCCTTGTTGCGGAAGTTCACTATAGATTCCCATGCGCCAGTCATCGACAGAGGGTCGCCATAATTTTCAATAAAACCGTTGATGAAGTCCACATCGCTCTTGGTCTCTTGTGCCCACAGGATAGAGTATTCATCAAATGTGCGCAAAGAACCAGTAACATAGAAATCAATCAATTTTTGAATATATGCCTTTTGAGCTTCGTTTTCGGCATAATTCATAGCTTCCTTCAAATTGTCAACAATCTTGGTGATGGCATCAGAGTAAAGACCGCCCACTTTGTAAACTTTCTCTACCACTTTACCGTTCTCTTTCACCACTTTAGCGTTAAGTCCGTAAGAAATAGGAGTCTTGTCGTTAGGGTCTTTAATAGCCTTGTAATAGTCTTCCACTTCCTTTTGCGTTACTCCTTCGTAAAGGTTGTTAGCAGATGTGGTGATGAGGTCTTGGCCGGCAGCGAGGTTCACACTCTTAGCCATAAACGCCTTGTCGAAAATCACTCTATCCATCACTTTGAGGAAAGAGGCGACAGATTGTCCCTTAGCCAATGGCAATTTTGATTGAGGCAAAGCCTTCACACTTGCGTTGAAAAATTCTTCGGTAAATTCTGGGGTGAACTTATCCTTAGAATAGTGATGGTGAATGCCGTTTGCAAACCACACTTGCTTCAAGTATTTTTCCAAAGCCTTGAAATCGGCGTTGTTCTTGTCGCCCTTGTAGCTGGTGTAGAGCGCTTCAAGGGTTTGACGCACCTGAAGATTGTATTTGCAGTTCTGGTCTGTGAGAATGTCGCGACCTTGCAAAGCTGCTTCGGTGAGGTAGTAAACAAGTTTCTTTTGATTTAAAGAAAGGTCGGCAAAACCAGGCACTTGATAACGCAGTACCTGAATGTCGGCAAAACTATCGACGTTGTAGTCGAACTTATTTCCTTGTGCCATAGTTGCTGTTGATGCCAGTGCCACCAGTGCGGCGGCGATAAAGGTTTTCTTCATAATCTATTGCATTAAAAAATTAATTATTCCACATAAAGCACCAACCCCTTCAGGTATTCGCCTTCGGGGTGGTAGATGTTGATTGGGTGGTCGGCAGGCTGGGTGAGTTGATGCAAGATGCGCACCTTGCGACGCGACATTGCCGCCGCGCTGAACACAGCCAGTCGGAATTGCTCTTTGTTCACAGCCTGTGAGCAAGAGAATGTGAACAATATGCCACCCGGTTTGATTTTCTCAAACGCCTTTGCGTTGAGTTTGCGATAACCAATCAAAGCATTGCGCAATGCACTTTTATGTTTTGCGAATGCTGGAGGGTCGAGCACGATAAGGTCGTAGTCGCTACCCATTTCGTCGAGGTATTTGAAAGCATCGACGGCAAACGACTTGTGGCGTTCGCAATTCGGAAAGTTCAATTCCACATTAGCATCGGTGAGCGAAATTGCCTTTGCGGAACTATCTACTGAGTGAACAAGCTCGGCACCGCCACGAAGGGCGTAGAACGAGAATCCACCAGTGTAGCAGAACATGTTGAGCACTTTTCGGCCTGTGGCGTAATGCTCAAGAAGCGATCGGTTCTCGCGTTGGTCAACGAAGAACCCCGTCTTTTGGCCGCGGAGCCAATCGACATGAAATTTCAAACCATTCTCCATAGCCACATCGGTATCGTACTCCCCTACTATGTATTCGTTTTGGGGGTCGAGCTGCGCCTTGTAGGGCAAGGTGGTTTCGCTCTTGTAATACACATTCTTCACCACGCCATTGGGCAACTGGGTGAGAGCGTCGGCAATCAGGTTGCGCGCGAAGTGCATACCTGGAGAGTGGGCTTGCATCACAGCAGTAGATCCGTAAATGTCGACCACCAAGCCTGGCAAGAAATCGCCTTCGCCATGCACCAGGCGGAAAGCATTGTTGTCGGGGCGGCTCAACCCGAGAGCCTGACGCATCTTGTATGCCTCTGTAAGGCGCTTCACAAAAAATGCGGAGTCGATTTCTGTGTCGTCGAAAGTGAGAATACGCACGGCGATGCTGCCAATCTGATAGTGTCCGTTGCCGATGAGGTTGCCCTCGTGGTCGTAAACAGTCACCAAGTCACCTTCTTCTATGTTGTCCATGCGAGCAATTGCCCCAGAGAAAACCCAGGGGTGAAATCGCTTGAGCGATTCCTCTTTACCTCGCTTTAATATCACGCGTTTGTAAACCATCTGTTATTTAATAAAGAATCGGTAAATATCGTTAGCATTGGCAAACAGCAAGAGCGCTATCAAGAACACCATGCCTGCGGTTTGCGCCCATTCCATAAATTTCTCGCTTGGCTTGCGGCGAGTTATCATCTCGTAGAGCAAGAACAGCACATGTCCGCCGTCGAGGGCCGGAATAGGAAGAATGTTCATAAAGGCAAGAATCACAGAAAGGAATGCGGTAATGCTCCAGAAACTGTACCAGTCCCATTCCTCTGGGAAGATGTGGCCGATAGAACCAAAACCGCCCAAATTCTTTGCACCCTCTTTCGAGAACACCGTCTTAAACGCCTTCACATAACTTACCAGCTGAGAGCATCCCATCTCGATGCCACGAGGCACCGACTGGAAGAATGAATAGCTGTGTTGCTCGGTTTTGAAGAGTTTTGACACATCGGCAAGCACCTCAAAACCGAGTTTGCCATCGCCGTCAACCTCTGCTTGAGTGGTGACGGTTTTTCCACCACGAATAAGTTGCACGGGAATGGTCTTGCCACTGTTTTTCTTGAGTTGTTCGGTGAATTGTGTGAACGATGGTGTGGCCACACCATTCACAGCCACCAGCTTGTCGCCCTCTTGGAAACCAGCTTTCTCTGCGCCTGTGCCGGGCATTGTAGCCTTCACAATGGTAGGCACATTGCACGACATGAATGGCTCGCCGTTTTCAAGGTCGCTATTCACTTGCAGCACAAACTGGTCGGGGATTGAAATCGTAACGGTATCTTTCTTGCCACGAAGCACTTTCACCTCTTTAGCCATAGCAATTTTCAGCTGGTCGCTGTCGAAATAGCGCACAGCGTCGCCATCAGCCATCAGAGGAATATCGTTGTCTTGAAAACCTGCCTTGTGGGCGGTTTCGCTATAAGTGATGCCTTCGGTTGCGCTTGTGAATGGGAGATATTGCTCGCCCCAGTACCATACCATGCCGGCATAGATGAAGATGGCAAGGAGGAAATTGTTGAGCACGCCGCCCACCATAATCAGGAGTCGCTTCCAAGTGGCTTGTGTTCTAAATTCCCATGGTTGTGGTTCACTCGAAAGTTTGTCGGCTCCTTGAGTCTCGTCAATCATACCAGCGATGGCGCAATAACCGCCCAATGGCAGCCAGCCCAAACCATACTCGGTGTCGCGCCAAGTGGCTTTCTTGCTGGAGGACTCTTTTTCAGTCTCAACGCTCTTCGACTCATAAACTGCGCCTTTGCTGGTGCGAAGCACGCTTACTTTCTTCGTTTTAGGAAGCCAAGCCATCAGTGTGACCCATGGATTAAAGAAAAGGTAGAATTTTTCTACTTTCACGCCGAAGATTCTTGCCCACATATAGTGGCCAAATTCGTGGATAAACACCAGCAAACTCAGCGAAAGTATCAGTTCAAATGCTTTTAACCAAAATGTGCTCATTTCTTGTAGTTCTCTTACTTGATTAATGATGAGGCATAGGCACGCGCTTCGGCATTGCTATTCACATAGTCGTCGTATGCAGGGGTTTCCACGAATGGAGCCCAAGCGAGTGTCTGCTCAATGATTTTATAGATGTCTGTAAATTTTATTTGATTGTTAAGGAAAGCAGCCACGGCGATCTCGTTGGCGGCATTCACCACACAAGCTGCGTTACCACCACGGTCGGCGGCTTCGTAGGCAGTGTTCAAGAGCGGAAATTTCTCAAAGTCGGGAAGTTCGAACGTAAGGTTGCAGTAGTCTGCCACTGTCATTTTCTTGCAGTCCGAAGCCAGTCGGCCAGGCAATCCCAATGCGTAGCGGATTGGCAAGCGCATGTCGGGCAATCCCAGTTGCGCTTTCACCGAACCGTCTTTAAATTCCACCATAGAGTGAACGATTGACTGAGGGTGCACCACTATTTCAATATCGCGCTGCGACACGTTGTAGAGCCACTTCGCTTCAATCATTTCAAAGCCCTTGTTCATCATCGAAGCAGAGTCGATGGTGATTTTGGCTCCCATACTCCAGTTGGGGTGCTTCAGCGCATCGGCGGCTGTCACATGCTCCAACTGCTCTTTCGAGAAAGTGCGGAACGGACCGCCTGATGCTGTAAGAATCAGTTTGTTGATATCTTGATGGCGTTCGCCCACCAGACATTGATAGAATGCACCGTGCTCCGAATCCACAGGGTAAAGCACTGATTTTGAGGTGGCAAGCAAGCGTGTAATCAGGTCGCCAGCCACCACGAGGGTTTCCTTGTTTGCCAAGGCTATTTTCTTGCCTGCGCCAATGGCTTTGATAGTTGGAGCCAGTCCACTATATCCCACCATTGCCGTCACCACCGTGTCGATTTCTGCGGCTGTCACACAATCCGCCACAGCTTGGTCGCCAGCCTGCACTTCAATGTCGGTGTCGGCCAAAGCGGTTTTCACTTTATCGTATAGAGCCTCGTTGGCAATCACCACCGTGTGAGGGCGGTACTTCAGGGCTTGCTCAATAAGCAAGTCTGCACTATTGTTTGCCACCAGCACCCACGCCTTAAATAGGTCGGGATATTCACTCACTATATCGAGCGTTTGTCGCCCGATAGAGCCCGTGCTGCCCATAATGGCTATATTTCTCATATCTTTCACTGAAAAATCCGTTTTATTCAATTTACAAAGATAATGCTTTGCCGTCGCATATTAAAATGAAAAAAACAACATTTTCAAAACAAATGCTGTTTTCTTCCACTTTTTATGAGAAATCATGATTCTATAACTAATTGAAAATCTTTCCTTATCTCATTCTTGTATAGTGAAATTTTGCTAAATATTCACTCATAAGTGAATTTGTTTAAAAATAAATACTTATCTTTGTAGAAAATAGGCTGCATCTCAGCAGAGCAACCAAGCAAGCTTGTCGCTCTGCGTTCGATTTGCACTATCTTTGCGTGAATAATAATAAGTACAATTATGCCAAGTGTAACATTAAAAACTATTGAGCAAAACGATAATGTTGGAATGTTTTCCATTTGTTTTGACGGTAACGAGGAAAGTGAGTTTGAAAGGTTTCTTAATGAGTTTAAGGATAACGCCACTCTCAATAAGGATTTTAATGTCATTCTTTTGGCACTTTCTAAAATTATCGACAAGGGTGCACTTGAGCGATTTTTCCGTAATGAAGGGAAAATGAGTGACAATGTCAAGGCTTTGGCCATCGACTCTCATAAACTGCGCTTGTATTGTTTACGCATTTCCGACCAAATTCTCATTCTTGGTAATGGCGGTGTTAAAACCACTCGCACATATCAAGAGGATGATAAACTTAGTGGTTATGTGATGGATTTGCAAACATTTGACAGGGTGCTTCTCAATGCACAAAAATCAGGAAAAGTGACCATTGAGAAAAATATGATAACGGATATACAAAGTGCCACTTTTGAAATATAATATAGAATTATTGCCTATGGTACAGAATGATTTGTTTAGAAAATGCCTTGCATCGATTCCAGAAGAGCAGAAAATAGAATTTGACCTTTCGTTTGGAATTGCAGAACGCATTAGTGATGTTCTTAAAGCAAAGAATCTCACTCAAAAGGATTTTGCCCGTCGGCTCCACAAGCGAGAGTCTGAAATATCGAAGTGGATGACTGGCAGACACAATTTCACTTTGCAAACCATCGCAAAAATTGAAGCGGTGTTGGGATGCAAACTTATAGATGTTGCTCGTTAATATGAACGTAAAACTCCACTTTTTAGGTTAGGCGAACAAGGACAATCTTTGTTCGTTTTTTATAGGCGGTTATTCTGTGCGTACTATTAGTGTGTCGTAGGCGAAGTGTACGTTAGGTGGCAGATGGGCTTCGGCTTGGTAGTGGAAGCCGATGCCGTGGCACATGTGTGTGAAATATGTGACTTGTGGAGAAATCTGACTCACCACTTCAAGGGCTTGCTCTACAGTCATGTGGCTGTGGTGAGGACGATGGCGGAGCGCATTGATTACGAGCAGTGGAATGCCCTTCAACTTCTCTATTTCCTCTGGTGAGATATATGAGCAGTCGGTGATATAGGCAAGTGGCCCGATACGGTAGCCATTGATGAGCAGTTTGTCGTGCATCACAGGAATTGGCGTAACTTCCACATTTCCAACCAAAAAAGGATTGTTATCAATATCCACTAAATCAAGTCGTGGCACGCCCGGATAAGGATGCTTTGTGAAGCAGTATGGCAAATTGGTGCGCAACTGCTGGTTCACTTCCGGCCTTGCGTAAATGGGGAAAATGTGGTTGAAACTGTAAGGCCGCAAGTCGTCGATGCCAGCCACGTGGTCGTAATGGATATGGGTCAAGAGCAGAGCGTCGAGATTGTCTGATGACGCTCGCAAAATTTGCTGTCGGAAATCTGGACCGCAGTCAATGAGAATGTTCATGCCCTTATAGCGCACAATGGCGGAAGCCCGCAGTCGTTTGTCTTTCTTGTCTTTTGACCGGCACACTTTGCAGTGGCAACCAATGGAAGGAACCCCCGTAGAGGTTCCTGTTCCGAGAAATTCTATTTCAAGTTCTGAATTGTAGTTCATCTGAATTGTTTCAAAATTCCGTCTTCAAAATGTAGAAACATGCCCCCGTCGTAATACCAGTATTCGCCCATTCCATCGTGTGATGGGGTGCGTACAATCTGTTTTGGCGATCCTTTAGCCATTCGGCACTCCATTTTGTTCATGCCTTCTGCCACCTTGCCTTTGGTGATGAGCAACCAGTTTTCGGGAGAAATCTCTGGAAATTCGTTGCGAGGATTCTTCAATGAGAACATTGCGTCGAAATCCCTTGACTGAAGCGTTTTTCCACTTGAGATGCGCAGCATGGCTTGCTCATGTGTGTCGAGGGTGGTAAACACCACCTTCAGCGGCAGTGCATCGTCGCCAGGCAGCACGCTGTCCACCTTCACAGCGATATACTGACGGCGGTCAATCATCTGCTGTGTGTGCACGTCATACCACAATCGGGTGCGAACGTAAAGCGTTTTGCCCACGATTTGATGTGCAACGCTTTTCACCATGTCCTCATCAACCATAAATGGCACTTGGAAATTGGGGGAGAGTTCTTGAATCTCTTTGTTGGTGCAATAGCGGTATTCATTCACTCCATCGGTGAATTTCAGTGTCACCACTGCCCTATTGTCGAGCACACTGCCAGTGGCATAACCATTATATGTGAGGCGAGTGCCAGCCAAATGAATTTGGTCGGGAGAGTATTTGTCGGAGTTCTCAAATATTAGGGAAATGCGGTCGTTGGTAACATAAAACTGCTTGCCTTGCTTCCACGAAGCCACCGAATCAAACTCGATTTTCAGCGACGATTGCACCGATGTGGCGGCGTAGTAGTCCTCCACCTTCTTCACATCTTTATCAGTCACCTTATCGGTGGTTTCGATGCCTGTGCCGCAACCAGTAAGCCACAGCAGCGACATTCCTACCAATATTTCAATACTTGTTTTGTTCACTATTTTGATTATTTCTTGATGAGGGCGTAGGACGATAATGGAGCGAGAGTGCCAGTGAGCGTGCCTTTCTTCACTCTAAACACGGTGCCGTGCACTGCATCGGTGTATTTGCCATTGGGCAGGTTGGTTTTCATACTTACTGCCACTTCGTTGCCACTCACGTTCACCAGCATTGCGCCTTTCTTGCCACGGCATACCTCGCCCACTTGTGCATCGGCTGAGTAGAAAAGTGCTTCAGGTTCGCCAGCCATGGCTTTGCGGAATTTGTTGGCGGCTGCCACTTCGGGGTGGATGAACTGGTCGTTGCCACGCGCACCCACAATGTTGTCGCCCCACACGTTGTCTTTTGTGCTGTTGTTTGGGCGAGAAAAGAACAGCGGAGTGCCGAATTGGCGAGCGGCGAGCCATGCCCATGCGGCGCGCACTTGGTCGAGGCTCAAGTCTGCCGATTCGTGTGCGTTGCAGTAAGTGTCGTGTGATTCCACCCAAGTGACCAACTTTTGAGGCTCAACTGGGTGAAACCAGTTGCCTGCCTTTGTGGTGTCGAACTTGGCAGCCTTGAGTGTCTCACGCATAATGTAGCCGTAGTTGCTTGCCGTCAGTCCCATGTATTGGGCGTATTCTTTTTCTTTCACATTCTTGTCTTGAAGTACCTCGCCGTAGATGAACAGACTGTCTTCGGGCAAAGCCATACGAAGTCCTTTCACTGCCTTTCTGCCAGTAGCCACTTCCCAAAAGTCGTTTTCTGGGCTTTTGGGGTCTTTGGGGTCGCTTGGCAAACCGATGTGCTTTGCTGTATCGTAGCGGAAACCACGGCAACCGCACTTGAGCAAATCGTTTACATACAGCATATAATAGTGTTGGAAGTCAGGGTTTTCGGTGTTTACGTCAGGCAGACCACCCATTTGACCTGTGGTGCATTGCAGACGGTCGTTATAGTCTTTGATTTCGTTGAAACCATTGGCGTGGTAGAGGTTTTCGTGTCCGCCAACGGCAGCGTCGAGCGCATCGCTGGTGCGTGTGTCGTCGATAGAAGTGTGGTTGGGGAGCACATCTACAATCACCCTCACGCCATATCGCTTCGCCTCGTCGCACATTGCCTTGAAATCGTCGCGAGTACCTAATTGATAATTACCGATTTTCCAGTCGGTGGGCTGGTAATGATAATACCAAAACCCTTTGCCAAACAGTTTGTTGCCACCGCCTTTGTCTCCTTTGGTCTCGGTCACACATTGCTGTGCTGGAGATGTCTGCACCATAGTGAACCCTGCATCGGCAATGCTTTTCATATTCTCACGAATGGTGTTGAAACTCCAACTCCAAGCATGGAGAATCACATCATTGTTGGTTTGAACCTTGGCTTTTGGTTGGACTGCCCACGAAGGCATTGCCAAAGCACCTGCGCAAAAAGCGGCAAAAATCACACGTTTCATATCTTTATTCTTTAATAGTTTTTCACCACAAAGATAACAAATTTTCCATACCCATTCACTCCACTCCCCATTTTTTAACATCCTCTCACCTATGTATTCAGCAGACGTGATTACGAATGTTCATATTGTTTGCTTAATTGGTGGGTTATTTGAAAGACGGAGTGAAAAAAAAGAGGCACTCTGAATGATGAGTGCCTCTTTTTTATAGTATTGGAGTTGGATTACTTGTTTACTTGGAAACGGTTCCAGCCGTCTTTGAGGTGCATAACCACTTGGTTGGCAGCTGCGAGACCAGCGTTGATGTTGGCTTCAGCAGTTTGTGCGCCCATCTTCTTTGGAGTGAAGAATACACGTTCTGGGTATTTTTCTTCAAGTTCGGCAGCGATGTCGGGTTTCACGTCGGCTACGTAGCGAACGTCTTCACGAGCTGCGAGTGCTTCAGCGAGGCTTTCCTCGTCGATCACTTCCTTGCGGGCAGTGTTGATGAGCACACCATTCTTAGGCATCAGTTCAATAAGAGCCTTGCCTACAGATTTCTTGGTCTGTGGAGTTGCAGGAATGTGGAGACTTACATATTGGTTGTTTTGGTAAAGTTCTTCCACGCTGTGAACTGGAGTAATGCCATCAGCGAGCATATCTTCGTCTTTCACCCAAGGGTCGAGAGCACTAACCTTCATGCCAAAGCCCTTAGCAATTCGAGCCACATTGCGACCTACTTGACCGTAAGCGTGAATACCGAGAGTCTTGTCTTTCAGTTCTGTGCCGCTTGTGCCGTTGTAGCGATTACGAACCAAAGTAACGAGCATACCAAATACCAATTCAGCAACGGCGTTGCTGTTTTGGCCAGGGGTGTTCATTACGCAAATGCCGTGAGCGGTAGCTTCTGCGAGGTCGATGTTGTCGTAACCAGCACCAGCTCTAACCACCACCTTCAATTCCTTGGCAGCGTCCATCACTTCCTTGTCTACGATGTCGCTTCTCACAATAAGACCAGCACAATCTGCAATTGCATTAATCATGTCTTCTTTTGTGCCTTTTTCTACGAGCACCATTTCATGACCAGCTGCTTCGAGTACTTCCTTGATGCCTTTTACTGCCACAGGGGCGAATGGCTTGCTTGTTGCAACTAAAACTTTCATAGTCGTGTAATCGTTTTTTAATGTTTATGTTTGCGAAATAGTAGAAGCCCTCAATTTGGAGAAACTTTATATTATATATAATGTGTCACCATTTTGAGGGGCGGATGCGAAACAATCGTATCCCTACTTTTTCGTGGTTTATTTTATTTGTTTTCGAATTCCTTCATTGCTTCAACAAGCACCTTCACGCTTTCGAGTGGGAGTGCGTTGTAGAGAGATGCGCGGAAACCGCCAACTGAACGGTGGCCCTTGATGCCAACGATACCCTTAGTGCTGGCAAAGTCGATGAAGTCTTTTTCGAGTTCCTTATATTCTGGTTTCATTACGAAGCAAACGTTCATGATTGAACGGCTGTCTTCTCTAACTGTGCCAACGAACATCTTGCTTGAGTCGATAGCGTCGTAAAGAACAGCAGCCTTTTCTTCGTCCATCTTCTGGAGCACCTTCACGCCACCGAGTGATTTATACCACTTCAAGGTCTGGAGTGCACTGTAGATTGGGAGTACTGGAGGAGTGTTGAACATTGAACCCTTCTTGACGTGGGTTTCGTAGTTGAGCATTGTTGGGATTTTGCGGTCAACCTTGCCGAGAGCGTCGGTTCTGACGATAGCGAAAGTCACACCAGCAGGAGAAACGTTCTTCTGAGCGCCACCATAGATGATATCGTATTTTGAAACGTCGACAGGACGAGAGAAAATGTCACTTGACATATCAGCCACCATGCGAACAGGCACATCAGGATCGGTGCGGAGTTCGGTACCGTAGATGGTGTTGTTGGTGGTGATGTGGAGGTAATCTACATCGGTAGGCACATTTTCAATCTTTGGATAGTAGGTGTAGTTTGCTTCTTCGCTTGAAGCCAAAATTTCAACTTCGCCAAACAATTTAGCTTCCTTGATAGCTTTGTGAGCCCATGTGCCAGAATCAATGTAAGCGGCTTTAGTTTTCAACAAGTTGTATGGCACCATGCAGAATTGAGTGCTTGCACCACCACCCACGAAGATTACTTCGTAGCCTTCAGGAATGTCGAGCAGCTCTTTGAAGAGGGCTTGGACTTCGTCCATCACTGCAACAAATTCTTTACTGCGGTGAGAAATTTCAAGAATTGAAAGTCCAGTACCTGCGAAATCACGAATAGCTTCAATTGTGTTGTCAATAGTGTATTGACTCATGATTGAAGGACCTGCATAAAAATTGTGCTTCTTCATAACTCTAATTATGTTTAAGTTTTGATGTTGATAATATTTTTTGTCGTTTTGTCATGCGACACACAAATTTAGGCATTTTTTTTGATTAAAAAAGAGAAAAGTCAGCAGAAATTAGCGTATTTTGTTAGAAATTTGATTTTTAACATAAATAAACATACTATTTGTGGATTTAATGGGAAATGTATAACTTTGCAATGCAAAAAACTGTTTTGATTTTGTTTTATGATTGGCTTAAAACAAACTTAAAAAAGGTGTGATTTCAGTAAAAATATCAACTCCAATTACAGCAAACCAAAATGATAGAAATTGGCAAATATAATGATTTAAGAGTCAACCGTTTCGTTGACTTTGGACTATATCTTATCGACGATGAGGCAAACGAAGTGCTGCTTCCTAAACGCTACCTCACAGGCGAGGAACAGATTGACGACATGCTTCACGTGTTTGTGTATAACGATTCGGAAAACCGCCCTGTGGCAACCACCGAAACACCTTATGCCGTGGTTGGCGATTTTGCTTTGATGCGCGTGAATCAGGTGAACCAGGTGGGTGCTTTTCTCGATTGGGGTTTGGTGAACAAGGAATTGTTGGTGCCATTCCGTGAGCAGCGTGTGCGTATGCAAGCTGGTCGCAGCTATATAGTATATGTGTATATCGACGATGCCACAAAACGCATAGTGGCATCTGCCAAACTCAACAAATTCCTCGACAACAAGATGCCACGCTTCTACCATCGCCAAAAGGTGGATGTGCTGGTGGTGCAGCGCACAGAGCTGGGCTATAAGGTGATTGTGGATAACTTGTTTTGGGGACTTCTTTACAGCAATGAGATATATGGCGACATCAATATTGGCGACCGTCGCACAGGCTTCATTAAGCAAGTGCGCGACGATGGAAAGATAGATGTGACACTCGAAAAGATAGAAAAAGTACGTGTCGATGACCTTGGCGAAGTGATAGAGAACTACCTCAAAAAGCACGGTGGCGAAATGGCACTCAACGACAAGAGCGACCCAAAAGACATCATGGACACCTTTAACTGCTCAAAAAAGGACTTCAAGAAGGCTTTAGGATTGCTTTACAAGCAGAAGAAAGTGACTTTGGGCGAGACTACCAAACTCGTGAAATAGCGACTCTCGTATGGACGCATTTGTTGACTTTTTCGTGCAATGGGGCTATTGGGGGCTTTTTGTGGGCTCGTTTATAGCAGGAAGCGTGATACCATTGAGCTCTGAGGCGATATTGGTGGTGTGCGTAGGTCCGTTGCATCTCGACCCATGGATTTGCCTTTGGGCTGCCCTCGCTGGCAATGTGGCCGGTGGAATGACCTGCTACTGGATGGGGCATTTGGGCAAAATGGAATGGATAGAGAAATATTGCCATGTGAAAAAAGAAAAGTTAGACCGCGCATCGGCGTGGGTACATAAGCGTGGCGCATGGATGGCGTTTTTCGCATTTATTCCCATTTTGGGCAGTGCCATCACGGTGGCTTTAGGTTTGCTTCGCGCCAATGTTTGGGGCACGGTGGCGGCAATGAGTGTGGGAAAATGGCTCAGATACGCCGCTGTGATTTGGGGAACGGAATTCGTGACCCAATACTTGTAATCTCACCTTGCTTCAAGTTGTACTGCCATGGGGAAACTTACAGATACTATACTGACGGCGCTACAAGAGCGAATCCTCGTTCTTGATGGCGCAATGGGTACGCTTATTCAAAAGCTCGCGCTGAAAGAGCAAGATTTCGCATCAGGTGTTTTTAAAAATTGGATTGTGCCATTAAAGGGCAACTACGACATTCTGAATATCACACGCCCCGATGTGATTGCGGATATACATCAGCAGTACATCGAAGCTGGGGCTGACATTATCACGACTAACACTTTCAATAGCAACCGTATTTCGCAATCCGATTACCGATGTGAGAAGTTTGCACACCAATTGGCTTATGAGGGTGCGAAAATTGCAAAAGATGTGGCCAGTAAATGCTTCGAGCGCAAAGTGTGGGTGGCAGGAAGCGTTGGGTCGATGAACAAGAGTTTGACGATGGACGCTTCTGGCGAAGGTGCTGATTTCACCCTTTTTGCCGATGCCTATTACGAGCAAGTGAAGGCACTGATGGAAGGAGGTGTTGACTTGCTGCTACTGGAAACTTGCTACGATGCGCTCAACTGCAAAGCTGCTCTGCACGCCATCAACCAACTTGAAGAAGAAAAGGAAAATGTGGTACCGGTGATGGTGTCGGTCACCGTCAACAACCGTAGTGGCCGCACGTTTACAGGTCAAACGCTTGAAGAAATATACGCAAGCATTCAGCACTACCCTATCCTGTCGTTCGGTGTGAATTGTTCGTTTGGCGTAGCAAACATGCGCCCGATAATCGAACGAATAGCATCGCAAATCCCAAAGTATATCAGTTTTTACCCCAATGCTGGACTACCCAACGCCCTGGGTGAATACCACGACACCCCCGATTTCATCGCAAGTCACATCAAGGCAATGGCAAAAGACGGCCTGCTCAACATCGTTGGTGGCTGCTGCGGCACAACACCTAAACATATCCAAAAAATCGCCCAATCCATAAAATCCTTACCACCCCACACCCCAAGCAACGGTTCATTGGAAAATTTCTGGGAATAGATTATGCATTGTTACCGAATCGTGAATGTAATCAAAAACAAAAACATAAAAAACAGCCTTGGGGCAACGTGGAATGCTTCGCATTTGGCGGTGCGACTGTGCGCTT
>OLGV01000415.1_pt1 | contig 18386 bp, 13 predicted proteins | sample 1605761 | NCBI WGS metagenome assembly OLGV01 (sample SAMN03283245) | human gut metagenome | biome: human-associated habitat; material: feces | host: Homo sapiens | place: Peru | collected 2012
GGAGATTCCCGCGATGGAAAGCCCATACGCCTGAAGTTTGTTCGGGTCGCAATAGACCTGAATCTCACGCTTTGGAGCTCCGGAGACAGACACAGTGCCGACTCCTGACACGCGGGCGAGCGGAGTGGATACCTTGTCGTCAAGAATTTTCTCAAGGGCAGGTATGCTCTGGTTCGCCGTCGCGGAAAATATGATGATCGGCATATCGTCCGCACTGAACTTGAATATGACCGGGACGGATGCGCCGTCTGGCAGGCTCGAATTCACCATATCCAATTTGTCTCGGACATTGTTGGTCGCCTCGTCGATGTCGACGCCGTATTCAAATTCAAGGGTTATGATGCAGACATTCTCCTTTGATTGAGAGGTGATATGCTTGAGGTCACTCACTCCGTTGAGCGAGTTTTCGAGAACCTTCGTGAGGTTCGTCTCTATGTCTTCGGCACTTGCGCCCGGGTAGGACGACATCACCATTATGGTGTTCGCATCGAAGTCCGGGAAGTTGTTGATGGACAGATTCATCAACGAGAAGATGCCGAAGATCGCGAAGGCCGTGAATATCAGGGCCGTCGTAACCGGATTATCAACCGCTTTTCTGTATATGCTCATGATGTTATTCTGCTATTGTAACTTTGACGCCATCCTTGAGACGGACCTGACCTTCGGTGACAACCTTGGCGCCATCCTCAATTCCGGAAAGAATCTCATACATAGAGTCGATGCGGCGGCCGAGCTTCACATTCTGGTAGGTGACAGTTCCGTCCGCGTTGAGGATATAGACGAACCTTTCGCCGGAGCCTGTCTGCTTTACGATTGCTGTGTCCGGAACGACCACGCTGTTGTTCACTCCGAACTGAACGGTCACACGTGCATACATTCCAGGACGGAGAACATTGTCCCTGTTCGGAACAATGACCTCAACGTTGAAAGTGTGCGTGGTTTCGTTGATTGTCGGATATATACGGTTGATTTTGCCGGCGAAAACCTTGCCCGGGAAGGCATCAACGGTGATATTCACCTCGTTGCCCTTCTTTACCTTGGAGTAGTCGCTCTCGGAGATTCCGACGAGGAGTTTCACTGGAGCAATCTGCTCGACGGTATAGATTGGCTGGCTCATGGAGTACATGTCACCCTTGTCGTAGTTCCTTGCGGTCACCACTCCGTTAATCGGCGAGCGGAGAATGGTGTTCTGAAGAAGATTCTCGTAGCTGGTCTTGCTGACCTTGTAGGAAAGCTCGATTGCGTCGAGATCTGACTTTGAAAGTCCGCCCGCATCGTAGAGCCCCTTGAGGCGGTTGTACTCGGTCTCGTTGTTCTTCATCTGAAGTTCGGCCTGCTGGAGCTGAAGCTTGTCCATTTCTGCAAGTATCTGACCTGCACGGACGAAGTCTCCGACCTCAACATTAATCTTGCTGATACGCATCGAGGTCTGCGGAGCTATGTTGTTCTTCGCATAAGGCTCGACCGATGATGTATAGACAGAAGTCTGAGGTACATTCTGTTTCCCGACCGTAACCACAGTCACAAGCGGAGCTTCCTCCGCCACCTGTTCCACTGCGGCTGCAGCCGGAGCCGCCTTTTTCCCGTTACCGCAGGAGAGAGCCGCCATCACGGCTGCCGCAAATGCTAAATTTCTTGCTATCTTGTTCATATTCTTGATGTTTTCAAATTGTTTCGGAGTCTCCTCTCGTTTCGGAGTCTCCCCCGTTTTATTCCGTAAAATCCTGACCCAAAGTCTGTTCGAGCTGTGTCTTGGCCACGATGAAGTTATAGACCGCCTGGGATTCGGCAAGGCGGGCCTGCGTGAGGGCGAGCTGCGCGTCGTTCAGATCGGTGAGGGTCGCGCGTCCCACCTCGTAGGACTTCTCCGCGATGCTGTAGGCCTTCTCGGCTGAAGCGACTGCATCTTTTGCAGCATCGTAGCTCTTGACATTGGTCTCCATCGTGTTGAGTGACTGACGGATGGAAATCTTGAGATTCCGTTCGGTGGAGGTCATCTGAAGTCTCATCTGCTCGTAGCTGTTGCGTGCCTGGCGCACCTGGTTGAGACGTTTCCCACCGGAGAAGATAGGGATTGAGAGGCTCACTCCTACATAAGAATAAGGTGTCCACCTGTACTCCTTGAAGTTGAAGTCGTTGGTCATCGCGTTGTAGCTATAGTTGAACGCGAGGGCGAGGGTCGGAATGTAGGCATACTGCTGGGCCTTTATGCTCTGTGCAAGCTCATTCGCTTGAATCTCAAGCTGTTTCATAGTGGAGTTGCGGTCGAGCGAAATGCTGTCGGCCTTGGTGACGTCGGATGTCATATATTCGGAATAGTCCTCAATCGCGCCCTCGACGTCGATGTTCATCTCAAGGTCAATTCCCATGACGGCCTTGAGTTGCCACAGGGCGAGGATTATCGAGCTTTCTGCGTTATAGACGTTCGGGATGGCATTTGCAACATTTGTCTTTGCGCGTGCCATGTCAAGGTCGGTGGCCTTCTGTACGTTGTATTTCTTTTCGGTCTCCGCGTAGTTGGTAATCGCGTTCTCGTACACCTCCTTATATACGTTGAAGGCTTCCTTGGAGAAAAGTACCGCATAGTAGGCGTTCTTCACCTGGCTCACCATGTCGAGGCGCGATGCGCGAGCCTTTTCCACCGCGAGTTCGACGTCCATTCCGGAGATCTTGATGCTTTTCCACAGCTGCGCGTTCACGACCGGCATTGAAGCCGACACGCCGGCGCTCCACGTGTTCCAACGGCCGACCTCAAGGCCTCCGTTGTTTTTGGATGATGAAGCGGTGCTGCCTGAGCCTGTTCCACTGCCTTCACCCGTGCCTGCTGTGCCGGACCCAGTGGAACCGGAGCCAGCCGCCGAGCCTCCCCCGAAGCTGCTCATGTCGAAGTCCATGTACATCACCTGTTTCTTGATTGTTCTCTGATAGGATCCTGTAGCGTCAATCTGTGGGAAAAGAGAGGCGTAGGTGCCTTTCTTCGCATACTTTGTCCTTTCAATTTCCTTGTCCGCGACCTTCACGGCAATGTTCTCGCTCAGCGCAATCTTCAGCGCCTGTTCCAGCGATATGACCACCGGTGTCTCGGCCGAGTCAGCCTCTTCCAGAATGAGCTGCACCTCGGTCTTCGGTGTCTCCTTGCCGTCCTTCTTTTTCTTGTACTGGGCAAATCCTTCCAGCGGCAGGAGAGCAAGCGACGCTGACACAAGGCCAAACGCAATAATCTTCTTCATCTTGACAATTTTTATTTTTCTACACTAAAACTATCCGAACTGATGTCCCGTAAAAACGGTAGACGGCATCATACAACGCAATTTAAATTCGTGCAAATCAACGATTTATTACAAGTTGCATCCAGATATATACAAAAGGAATTCTCCATTATTCAACAACTATACCAAAGCACAGCAAGCAGAACTCACCCACCCATATATCTTCGAGTCTAGTATTGTTTTTAAAAAAAATTCAATATTCTGGCGGAGATAATCGGCAAGTATGGCGCAATACCATATTTTGGAAGTATTGAAGAGAAGTTGGTTTTTGAGGTACGTAAGAAAATTTTGCTATATTTGCTATCGTAATAAAATTCGGCAACCATGAAAGATAAAGAAGATATACATCTTTATAGCCAGTCAAGAAGAGACTTTCTTAAGAAAGTAACTGCTCTAGGCACTGCGGCTATTTGTTCTGGGTTGTTTCTCGGAGAAAAAGAGATGCAAGCTGCAAATAAGATAATGGGGACTGCTTCCGGCAAATGTAGCTCGTCTTATGATTGCGCTGGAGGAGGAGGCGATTGCGGGTCTTCCTATAATTGCGCGGGAGGAGGTGGGAAATGCGGTTCATCATATGATTGCTCTGGCCAAGGTTCTGGAGGTGAAGGTAAATGTAGTTCCTCTTACGATTGTGTCGGCGGCGGTGGAAAGTGTAGTTCCTCATATAATTGCGCAGGACAAGGTTCCGGAGGTGATGGTAAATGTAGTTCCTCTTATGACTGTGCAGGAGGAGGCGGTAAGTGCAGCTCCTCATATAATTGTGCTGGGCAAGGATCCAGAGGACAGGGAAAATGCAGTTCCTCCTATGATTGTGCAGGAGGAGGTGGTAAGTGCGGCTCATCCTATGATTGTGCAGGAGGAGGCGGTAAGTGCGGCTCATCATACGACTGTTCTGGCTCATAGTTTATGGAAAATTCTCAATTAAGATTATCACCACATGTACAAGAAATACATCGTGGCGATAAGTATATTTTCATAAATCCAAACATTCCAAGATGGATTGTAACAGATGAATTAGGTAAGCTGATTCTTTCTCTCTTCAATGGCGAAAACTCTTACGATGAGATAATCTCGACCGCTATCGAAGGTTTAGGAGACAACAAAAGAGAAAAGATACTATCGTTTTGCAGTTCAATTCTTTCGTCCGGCCTACTCAATGATGTTGGGCCGAGACCCAGAACACACAGAATGATGCTCACTTCAGTCCACTTATCATTGTCGGATCATTGCAATTTGAATTGCTCTTATTGCTATGCACGCGAAAGAGTCGAGAGAAAACACCCAATCCTTACTTACGAAGAATACAAAGCAATAATTAATGACATACTTGAGATTAATCCTGGCGTTACATTTACCTTAACAGGAGGAGAGCCGCTCTTGAATAAAGATTGCCTCGCCATTGCGGAGTATATTAAACAAAGAAAAGGAAGAGTATTCCTCCTGTCAAATGGATTACTCATAAACAAGGATAACATACAACGAATTTCAGAACTATTTGATCTTGTTACGTTGAGTATTGATGGCCCTAATGATGAAATACATTCTTTAACGAGAGGGCACAATTTTGATAGAGTGATTGCTGCGACATCATTACTTGACAAACACAATGTAGACTACACCTTATCAATGACTGTCACAAAAGACAACATTGACTATATAGAGGAGATGGCAACTAAGTTTGGCAATAGGCTAAACTACGCGCCATATTTCCCGATCTCTGGAGAGTCGTCTTCTTTAGATATTACTGGACTTGAATACTACAATGCATTGAAATCCGCTACAGGAGTTCGTCCATTGAGTTACTGCGAATCGTCACTTGACAATGCTCTTGTATCTCAATGTCACAAGTGCGCTATTGGCGATGGGGAATTCAGCATATCTGCTACTGGAGATGTTTATCCATGTCAACTGATACACACAGATGAATTCTATGCAGGAAATGTTCATGAGCAGAATATCAAAGAGATATACTACAAATCTAAAGCAATTAACGATTGTGCACATCTAGATGTAGACACAATTAAGGGATGCAAGGATTGTCCCATAAAGTACATTTGTGGAGGAAGCTGTAGGGCACGGGCATATTATGGATGCGGAGATATCAATTCAACAACTGATTTCTGCAAATATGAACAGGAGTCATTTTATGATGGCATTATAGCTATTTACTCGAAAAACTCGTTGTAGATGCTTACGATTATTCTAACGCACGTTGAGTGACCTCGACATAACCTCCGGCATCAGTGCCATCTGATACATATATATAGATTTTTCTAGTCACATCGTCTTCATTCTTCAATGTCTCGCACCGCAGGACCTTTCCATCATCCAACTTTTCAAGCTTAAACCAGCCTCCGTCAATGACGGAATATGAAGTATAAAAGGGTGGAACTCCCTCGCCAAGAGAATGCTCAACTTTCTTCTGGTCTCCTATTTGGGAGAGAACTGTTTCCAAATATATTTTCTCACCACCTTGTGAGAAAACCCTAGCCTCGCCTCCCAAGCCGTCAAACAACAACTCACTCCTGTTGAGTTCCAATACAGAATCCCCCACAATTGGAAGACCTGCCGATATTTCTTTCTGCGTGCAACCGAAAAAAGTACAGGCAATAGTTAATATTGCCAATCGCATTCGGTATTTAACTGAATTTCTGTGCATAAAAATCAATTACCAATGAAAGATACTTATTATATTCCGTTGAAGACACGCCACCATTGGGCAAACGATTTCCTTTAGAGTCAACAGGACCATTCTCCAAATTAAAAGATGGATTGTCACCATTGACATAATAATAACCATTAAAATTACGTTTTGTTGTATTCCATCCCCAAATACAATGAACCATTAGAGGGGCATATCCAGCAAAAACATCTGCGTTATCCTCATCATTGTCAGGAGTTGTATCCAAATAAATGGCTTTCTTTATAAAGCCATCAATCACCCAAGCATGTCCTGAATATGAGCCATCGCTTTCCTGATAATAACCGATCGACATAGCAGGGCCAAACTTCATAGGAAGATCATTTTTGTTGCCAAGCAAGCCAACAATCAGTTTATCTTCATTATAATCAATTTCTCCTGAATGAGTATATCCAAATGCAGAAAATGTTTTTAACGCATTAGCAACTGATGCTCCACTGGAAGATACGCCATAATTCATATTAAGATATTGTGGTTCACCTATCTTTGCCATAAATTTTGCAACTGCATCATCATTAGCGCCTTTTATCATTTCCCGCCAACGATAAGTGACACCATCTAATTTCTTAGGCCACTGATGATAGGCCATTATCTGAGTGGTGGCAACAGCCGTACAGCCAACAAGAGCTTGTTGCCCAGTATTCGTATAACAATATTTATTGTAAGGAGAACGTTGATGCCATTCGACAAGATCACTATTGCCATATAATGGACTGCATTTCTGGACTGTCACCAAAACAGTGGCACTATGACTACTGACGGCATCATTGTTTTGTTCCGCATTAAGTGTTGCTGTTATATGTCGGCGAATGCCTTTCAGGACAAAAGCCAAACCTGGACTTGCCAATGTATCAGACAATTCCAAGTGTCCTTCATTCGAAATTGCATACACATAAGGAAGACGATTATCTGCCCCCAACAAAGCAAAACCCTTATTATCATCGTAATTAACAAGATAGAGTATCGGAGAATCTGTCAATCCCAGAGAAGACTTTGTCAGGCATGCATCATTATTTACAATAGATTGAATTGATCCAATTGTTCTGTCCATTGTAACAGACTTGGTTTGGAATAAATTATTTTGTTCAGATTGCGCCAACATATCCGCATCCAACTCATCAAGAAAATCAGTCGCGACAGACAAAGCATCGTCAATTTGCCGAGCATACGGATGCTGCGACTCCGTTTTTAATGACTTGTCACCAAGAGGTTCTACATTTAAAGAATTGCTTTGGCAAGAGATTGCTGCCAAAAACAGAGGTAAAAACATTAACCTTTTCATAGCAGTAATTTTGACTAGTATTATATGGTGTTCGACAAATATACAATAAATTCATAGAAAACCATATAAATGATACTGAAAAGGTTTACGATGAAATCCCTACTTCGCGACGGGTTTGGCATAGTGGGTCGGCTGGGATTTCGGCTTTTCCGGATGGACTGCACGGGCAGGAAGCTTGCGGACGGCCGCATAGACGAGGAAACCGACACCGAGAAGGATGAACGGGATGCTTAGCCACTGTCCCATGTCGAGAAGCATATTCTTCTCGAATTCCACCTGCGGGTTCTTGATGAATTCGATGAGGAAGCGGGAACCGAAGCAGCCGATGAGGAACCAGCCGATGAAGAAGCCACGGTGCACCTTGTCCAGTTTCTTTTCATAGACGAGGACGAGGACTATGCCGAGGATGAGGTAGCAGAGAGCCTCGTAGAGCTGGGTCGGATGGCAGGCAAGGCCTTCGGGATGCTCAGCGCTCGGCCCGTAGAGCTGCACCCACTCGTAAGAGCGTGGGAAACGGAATCCCCACGGAAGGTCGGTCGGGCCGCCGAAAATTTCGGAATTGAAGAGATTTCCCAAACGTATGAGCGCCCCGGCGAAGCATACTGTGATGGCGAGCCTGTCCATAATCCACACGAAGTCGAAGTCGTTCTTCCTGCCGAACTTGTGCGCGAACCATATCATCGCGATAATCAGAGCGATTGCTCCGCCGTGACTCGCGAGACCGCCCTTCCATGGCATGAAAATCTCCGCGAAGCCCGCCCACGAGCCGAAGTAATAGTCCGGCTGATAGAAGAGGCAGTGTCCCAGACGCGCCCCGACAATCGTGGCAATCAGCAGGGTGTAAAGCAGATAGTCCAGAAGCGGACTGACCTGAATCCCCTCGTTTTTGAAAAAATGACGGAATATGTACCAACCGATGATGAATCCCGAAACGAAGAGAATCGAATAGTACCGGATTGAAAGCCCGCCGATATGGAATATTTCCGGATCGACATTCCAGGTTATCGCCAATATGTCTAACATAACGTTCGTATAATTTAAACTTTGCCCGACCATGTTCCGGACAGACGGGCAAAGTTACGATATTTTACGAAATATGCGAAATCGCGGAGAAATCCTGAAATATTCTGACTACAGGTTGCTCAGGTCAGTGACCTCAAGCGGAGATTCGATGGCCTTGAGGGCGGCGGTCTGGGCTATCGGGGCGTTGGAGTCGGTGACGGGAGTGGTGTAGTTGGTGTGCGATGTGTCGGAAGTCGGGAATCGGTAGGTGTTGGTGGACATGGTCTTGCCTACGCAGGGGCCGAGGATGGTGTCAAAAACGGTGCAGTTCGCCGCGTAGCGGGTGATGCCCTTGTCGAGGTGGAAGAGGTCGCGGGAGAGGTCCATACCGTTGTCGATGTTGAGGCTGGTCGTGCGGAGGTTCTCGACGGCGGTGCCGGTGGCGATGAGCCATTTGATGCCGGTCTGTTCCAGAAGCAACTTAACGTGAGAGGTCATCGCGGCGTACATGCGGCTACGGTCGTTGTGCCACCATGTCTGGAGGAGTTCGCTGCCGGTCGCGAAGGTCTGTGACATAAGATAGACGAATATCGGTTCTTTGTCCGGCTGCTTGGCGCGGATTTTCTCCATCAGTCCTTTTACGGCCTCAATGCCCTCAAGATGCCTGTCAAAGCCCGCCCAGGCATACCTTGTGCCGGTGTATTCCTGCATCACGACGATGTCGTAGGGCTTGCCGCTATCCCAGAAGTCCGCGAGGGAACTATTGCAGTTAGCGGTGTTGTAGCTTTGGTCGCCGTCCCATTTCTCGTAGCCCGGCTCCAGTTTGTAGCGCAGGCAGACTTTCGGGTTGTCGAAGTTCTGGTTGTAGCCCACGAGGGTGTAGCCGCCGTGGTAGGCGCGTTCCATGGAGAAGTTGGTGATGCCGGCGGCGTTTAGAATGCCGGGGAGATGCTCGGTCGCGTCAAGGGTGAAGCTGTTGCCGATAAAGAGCACACGGATTGTCTCCTGCCCCACCGGAAGTGCCGGTTTCTCGTCTTTCTTCCCGTCATCCTCGTTCTCGTCCTTGCCAGGCTTTGACGGATTCTCGGTGTTTCCGCCGCCTGAGGGATAATGTGACGTCTCCGGAGCCTTTTCACACGAGCATAATGAGGTAAGCATCAGCGCTATAGCCAATGCGATTATATTTCTTTTCATACTTTTTCAATTATTTAAAAACAGACAAAATGACCTGTCAGGCTTTGAATCAGATTTTTGAGAAATCTAGACCAAAAAGATGATTTAAAGCCCCGATACGGTGATCCAATACTGAGGATTCTTCTCGCCGGTCGAAACCACGGCATCCTCGCCTCCCTCAACGTCAAAGAGTGCAAAGTTCAGCTTCAGCTTTCCGCCGATGACATTCACTGCAGAGCGCGGTACCGCAATCTCGGCGAGCCAGCCGTTGTCGGTGTCGGATTTGGATGAGAGCGTCGCGTCGTAGCTGACCGCCGCGGAAGTTCCCTTGTCCTGCTCAAGCCATCCGCCGGCATAGCCGCCCTGGTTGCGCAGCCCCGAAAGGCCGATCTTTGCACGGAAAGACTTGGTGTTCAGCGTAGTCTGATCCGCAGGAGCGAGAAAAATCTGCACATAGTCGTCTTTGGAGACGTTCTCGTCGAGACATTCTATGAGGAAATAGATATTGTCGGCATCAGCGGAGCAGCGAAGAGTCGCTTGTGCCTGGCACTTGGAGCCGACAAAGAGAGCCTCGTCCGTCGGAAGCCAGTCAGAGTTGTCGCCATCGACCTTGACGGAATGCGAGGACGCCTTGATGTTGTGGTTAAGGCAAAGGCTCGCCAACGCCATTTTCACATCGGATGCGTCAGCACTATTTCGCATCAATGCCACGACCTCATGATTGTTCTTCATACACATCGCGCCCCAACTGCCCTTCACTCCCGGAAGTGAAATGAAAGGCTCGTTCCAGCTGCGGGCCTCGGAGTCACCTATACGCATACGCTGATAGGGCTGCGTGTCCGTGTAAGTGAGAACAGTCTCTCCGGAAGGGAACTGCTTGAGGTCCGGACCGACTCCTACCCAGAGGTCAAGAGCACGTTCCGCCGGGCCGACTTTTGCGGACTTGACATCGAAGCCGCTGCCATTGCCCTCATCGCCGGTGATATAATCCCACTTTCCGTCCTTCGGAGACCAGGCGAAAGCAATTTTGAAGTGTTTGCCGGTTTCGTCATTGACATAAGCCGATTCGAAAGCACCGGCAAACTGATTGCTGCCGTTGAGAATGACAAGCGCCGGCATCTGGTCGGTAAACAGCCATTTGTTTTGCTGTTTGCTGTACCAGGTATGACGTATAATCCGCAATGGGTCAGCATTTTTCACAGACGGAGTCCACGTGATGCCACCATCGGTCGAGCGCACCATGGAAGTGCCGGAGTGGCTGCCTGAAATCCACGGACGGGACTCGGAGAAGAAGCACTGGAGTTCACCGGTGGCAAGTTCGAGAATCATCGCCTCCCAGTTCGGACCATGATGGATTTCGTAAGGCTGGCTCCAAGTCTTTCCTCCGTCAGTGCTGCGAATCATCTCGATGCCGTGATCGTAGCGGCAGTCGTAGTTGCCGTAGGACTTGACATTGCGGTAGGAGGCGAACAACAAGATGTCACCATTTTTCTTGACGAATCCGTTTCCATTGGTGTACATCCTTGTGTCCTCGTTCCCAAGCCCGTTAGTCACCGTACGCGATTTGAACAATACTCCCTTCGCCGTCCATTCCTTCATGTCCGGACTCGTCGCCCAATAGACATTCCGTCCGTTTCCGTAGTGGTCCGCACGGTCCTGACACATAAGGATATAGCTGCCGTCCTGAAGCTGTATCATACGCCCGTAGGTCGGCTCCGGAGTGGTCGTGACGCCGGAGCCGAGGCTGACGAATGTCCTGTAGTCCATCTTCAGCGACGACAGTTTCCAGTCCGCTGCATGAGAGTTTAGTTCATCCTTTCCCTGATTCAGCCGGGAAAAAGAAGTCAGTTCGAGTTTTTTGGGAACCGAGCTATTCGTGCCGCCGTTTCCCTGAGACGACGGATTCTTCTCCGTCTGGCAGGCTGATATTGACACTGCGGCTAAAACGACCGCAAGGCTTATTGACATATATCTTTTCATTTCTTTCACGTTTCTATCGTTCCGACATATTCTTTCCTGCGGCAGTCATCATTTCAGTGTGAGGCTCAACCATTCGGACGGATAGTCCGTGTTCTCGCCCTCGACGTCCTCGATGCTCCACGCCGGTTTTTCGGAGGTCTTCGCCTTGTAGTGATGACGCAGATGGCAGCGGATTTTCTCCCCGCCCGACGGTTTCCCGCCCAGACACTCCCAAGGAACGCGGAGTTTCACAGAATATCCCAAATCCTTGTCAGTGTCGTTGTTCAATGTGCCCGCAACCTCAACTTCGTTCGTAACTCCCCAAGCTATAGGCTTCCACGCGATATTGTCATCCACATAAACCTTATACGCGCCTCTTCCGTTCACAACGACCTTCCGCTGCGGCTGTCCGTCCCTCGCGAGAAGAATTTCCACAGCATCGGAATTCTCGGTCGTCAGTGCTGTCAGAACAGAATCGTAAAGGTAGGAATATAAAATGAAATTATCATCGTCATATCCGAAATCCGCATACACGGAAGATGGAAAACTGTGCCCGAGGAACCAGAAATCGTTGTTCTCACGGTCGAAGGAGGCTATTCCCTGCAGTTCGCGGTCGCCCTTCGCAAGAGTCTTGGAGCGGTTCAGACGGCCTATCTCGGAGCGGACGAGCCCACGTACACTGCCGTCCTTGCGGTACTTGACAGTGCCTGTTGCAATCACGGAGTTCTCACCTATGCAGTCAATCGACCCCCAGTAGCCGTCGAAAGGAGATGTCGGATTACGGAAGTTATCGGCTTTTTTGTCGCCGATGAACACCCAGATGCCCTGCTCTCCCTTGTAGGTGCCGTTGCTCAGGACAAGGACCTCGCCTGTTGTGAGTTTTGCACTGTAGGGGCCGTAGCCGTAGAAGTCCTTGTTAATCTGTTTCTTGGCAGGCCACTCCGGTCCTCCGTGGGCGCGTATGGCAGCATGGTCTCCGTGCCAGTTCGTCTCCATGTCGGTTTTGACGATGTAGGGCGACTGGTCCACCACCCACTTGCCGTGCCAGACCTCGTACGGGACGGCTATTCCGGCATTGTCGTCGAGGCACACACCCGTCGCCATTCCGTCGTAGGTGGAACGGTCGTCGCGGGTGCGGGAGATGGTCTCATTGTCATCAATGTCGCAGACAGACTTTCCCTGCCAGGTCTTTCCGCCGTCAAATGAACGGATGATGACAACCTGGGGCGCTGACATGCCGTCTATGAGCTCCTGTGATGAGGTTATGAACATCTGGATTTCGCCGGACGGAAGTTGGAGAAGGGCCGGTTCCCAGCAGCGGCCGACATAGACCGGCTGTGCCTTGCCCCATGTGCGCCCGAAGTCGTCCGAGAACATAATCTCTATGCCGCAATTGACGTTGGTGTTAGGCAAGTCGTTGTAGCCCAGCTTGTAGCGCCACTGATAGGCAAGCATTATGCGACCGTCCTGAAGCTCGATAAAGTCGGGGTTTACATAGGTCTTGAAGTCGTCGCCTACGGTGGAGGTCGCCGGATGGGTCTTGGTGAGCATCACCGCGTCGGACCATGTGCGGCCGTTGTTCTCACTCCTGCGGGTATAAAGGTCCCAGCCGAAATGGTCGTTTTCGAAGGACATCAGGAGAGAGCCATCGGAGAGGCGCTTGATTCTCGGATAGTAGAGGTTCTCTTCGGTGAACGGGGTTATGGTGCCGACTTCTTCGCTGCATGAGCTGACATGTGCAGAAGTATGTTCCGTGTATGTCGTTCTGTCCCAAGAGATTCGCACATCGCTCTCCGCCGACTGCCGCTCTGTTTTGCAGCAGCCGAGAACAAGAGAGGAAGTGAGAATGAAAAGTATTGCTGAGGAATATCTCATATTAATTCAAGTTTCGTAAATATGTATTTCCTTAGGGGATTATTTTGTCCACAATGAAACGCCTTCGGTGTCACAGTTTCCGAACGAGATGAGGTAGTTATTCAGATTCTCTGCAGTTATGGTCATTGCAGGCTCGAATCCCTTGTAAGCGATACTTCCACAGAACTTGGTGCCCGTTATGCTGAGGGTCTGTGATGCCGCGCCATTAGAGTAACAGCCACCGGCAGCGACTCCCAAGTATGGAATTTCTGTCTTGGGAAGAGCGATTTCCACAGAGTATTGTCCGCCGGTAATGCTGCTGTTGTGACGCAGGTGACCGATAACGCCACCCACAGCGGCAAGTTTCAGAGCATCAAGCTCAAGGGAACTGTCCTCAAACTTCGTTTCGGCAGAACAATTCTCAATCGTAGCGCGGGATGTCATTCCGGCAATACCTCCGAGGATTACGGACTGGTTTATATGACCGCCGCGGAGCGTGGATTTGCTTGTGCAGCCGGAAATGAGCGCCGGGCTGTCGGCAAAGCCGTTTACATAGCCGATTATGCCGCCTGTGACTCCCATTCGGGCGCAAGACGTGGCTTTACCATCACTCCACCCTTGAGTGAGGAATGCGGAGCATTCGATGTCGCCGGTGTTGTGGCAGTCGCGTATCTGAAGATAGACATTGTAGCCATCCACATCAAAGGCACCGCCGGCTTTGAGCTGATAATAGTTTGCGGCACGGCCGACGATTCCTCCGATTGCCGAACAAGAGTTGAAGCCGTTGGAGTCGTCTTTTCTGACTATGGCGCCCTCATTGCGACAGCCCTCGAACAGAGGATATGCAGACGCAGTTCCGTTCTGAACGATGGCGCAGATTCCTCCGATGGCAAATTTGTTAAGATAGGCCTTGGCAGCTCCGGCCTTGTTCACGGTGATGTTTCCGGTGTTGGTGCAGTTGCGGAATGTGCCGACGCTTATCTTTGACATGTCCTTGGCATATTCGGCGGCATCTGCGGCAAAGCAGGCAAGTCCGCCTATATAGGTGACAATCTGAGCCTTAGAAACATTGTACGCAACATTTATGTTGCCCTTCTGCTGGCAGTCCTCAATGAGTCCTCCGTTCATTATGACCATTCCGCCAATCATATAGGGCTCGTTGATGTCCGTAAGATTGATTTCTATGCCATTTATGATGTTTCTGATTGTTCCGCGGTTATATTGGGCGACAGCCGCCGTGCTCGGGCCTGAAGGGTAGGAAGCCTTCTTGAGTTCACCCTCAAGCACAAGATTCTCGACTACGCCGTCTTTTGCGATGACGGTGAAAAGCGGAACCGTGGTCTCGTGCTGGATTATTTTATGCCCCTGACCATTGAAGATGCCGTCCCAGTCGTGAGGTTCCTTGGTGGCGCCGACCCTTTGGAGACTCGTGGTGACCTCAATGTCAGCACCGAGTTTCACCTCGCCATCAGTGTTTTTCCATACGGAGTAGTCGCCTTTGTCAACGGCGTTGGCAAAGGCCTTCCAGCCCATCTCTGTGGTGATTTCCTTGAGAGAAGCCTTCGCGAGGTCAAGCTCTGTAACCGCGGAGGGTCCGCCCACCTTTGCTTCAACGGAGATTTCTTCGAAGGTGTATCTTGCGGCGCTGGTCTCGACAATGGCCTTGCCGGTGTAGCTGCCCGGAGCCAAGAGCGCGATGTAGACAGTTTTTCCGGTTCCCAACTCGCTGACGATTTCAGGAATCACGGTCACTGACTTTTCGCCGAGGTCGGCATTTTTTACAACAGGTGTTTCGCCGGTGATGTCATAGACAAGCTTCCCGGCCAAAGCGGTTCCATTGGAAATGAAACTGATGCTCTGGACAGTCTCGGAGGCATGTGCGCCTGATGCGTCGCTGACGCTAAACTCCACACATGGGGTTATATCCCTGAATATCACCGGATTTTCAAGGCTCACGCTCTCTTCCGGGACAGGAAGAGTCTCGGGACCTGCCACAGCGATGGTGAGCTCAGGATTGCGTTCACTGCCCTTCGGAACGCTCTGTTCAGATGGAATTGTGAAGGCAATGTTGTCGAGCGAGGTCACCGTCTCCGAATATGGAGCGTAGGCAAAGAGTTTGTCTCCCTCGGCGAATGTGTTCACTTTTGTTTCGTAGCGTGATGTCTCCGCGGAGAGTTTTGCCGGGACATTTTCCGTAGCCTTGGCGCCGGTTATGAATACGCCGACAGTCTCCACTCCCACAGGGGAAGCGAAACTCAGGGATATTTCATCCGGAAGCGGCTTAGAAGCCGGCCCGTCCGGATTTTCCGGTTCGTTCTTGTTGCATCCGAGCAGCGCGGCGGTCATTGCCGTCGCTGCCAATGCTTTCAGTATGTTTTTGGTTGTCATGTTGTTATATTTTATTTAGTCCAATATGTCACGCTATCATCATTACAAGTACCGAATGAAGACAAATAAGTCTTTAGATTACGATCATCTACTATAATAGGCTCTGTCAATCCTTGGTATACAACACTGCCACATACTTTCGTCCCAGAGATTGTCACTGATTGATTATCTTTATTATATGAACCAGCAGTGCATATTCCAAACTGCGAAACTATAGTTGCCGGCATATTTATTTTAGCATCCACAAATCCATCTTTAATTGTTGAGTTATTCCTCACGTAGCCAACTATACCGCCTACGGCTCCTGTCTTAAGAAGTGTTAAATCGGAACGGGATGAATCCTCAAACGAGACTGTTGATGTGCAGTCATTGATTACAGTATAAGAACACATTCCTGCTATGCCACCAAGAATAATAGAACCTTTAGCATCCCCACCTTTTATCGTGCAATTGGAAGTACAATTCGTTATTTTTGCAGGAGATGCAGCTAAGCCACAAACATATCCGACAATACCTCCAGCCTCTCCCATTCGCGCACCTGTAGTAGTCTCGCCATTCCAACCGTTAAACAGCCATGATGAGTTTTCGATATTGCCTTCATTTTTACAATCAGATATTTCCACATAAAAACCAGGAGTACCCACTTTTACATAAATGCCGCTTATATCTGCCACGCGGCCGACAATACCGCCAATCGGAGCCGAGGAGCCTGGATTATTATCTGATAAAGATTTGTCAATACGAGCAATGTGTCCAAAATTAGAACAATTCTCAAACTTAGAGAACTTTTGGGCAGTCCCAGCATGCACGACAGCACAAATTCCTCCGATTGCAAATTTTGCCAAAGCCGCAACTTGGGTACTTGTTCTGCTAACATTTATCTCTGCCGCATTTGTGCAGTTCTCAAACCGCCCGACTGCCTTGGAAGTCGAGACTTCTTCCGCATCCGATGCGAACGCAGCGATGCCTCCGACATAAAGAGTTGTCGTTGCTTTGATTACAGCATCAATGGTTATATTTCCTTCCTGCACACAGTTTCTCATTATCCCGCCATTACACTTGACCATTCCGGCAATGGCTGAGCCTTTCGTAACCTTGAGATTCGTCACCATCTTATTGGTTACATCCTCTATCGTACCTTTGTTTATCTGCGCAACAGCAGCGGAGCCGTAACCGCCGGCATTTGCCATTGATTTTTTGCTGCCCTCAAGTACGAGCTTGGAAACTGATGCACCTTCACTGATGACGGTGAACAGAGGGACGACGCTAGCATCCTGTTTAATCGTGTTGCCTTGCCCGTTGAATTTGCCGGTCCAGACCTTCTGGATTCGGGTGAAATAGGTCGGTGTGGAAATATCTGCACCAAGCTTGACTTCGCCATCGCCATCAACCCAAGCGGAATAATCTCCGGCATTGACCGCCATTGCAAAGACCTCGTAGTCAAGAGCGGATTTGATTTCTTTGGACTTGTCGGCACTGCTGCTTGAAAGGTCGGCCTTGATGGTTTTCACAGCGGCGCGGTCGACGTCGATGGTCTGGCCCGCGTAGCGATAGAGGTTCTTGTCCGTTGAGATGTAGATATTGCCGTTGTAGGTGCCAGGAACGATCGTCATATAGACCTTGGCTGACTGTCCAGGAGTGAAACCGCCGTCTTTGAGAGATACTGTGACACTCTTGTAGTAGGTTCCGGCTACTGTGTTCAAATCTCCAGCCTCAGTTACGGATGTCAGGTCATAGATGCTGTTGTCCGTGGCAGGAAAACCGCCACCGTCACTTGAAACAAACTGCACGGATTTGAGTTTTTCGTTGGAGGGAACTCCGGTGATGTCAAATTCGAGAACGGCGCCGATGTGGCGGAATTTCAACGGGTTGTTGACCGTCGTTCCGGCATCCGGGAGAGACATAGGAACAGCAACCATCGGGTTGTTGGAACCATTGAAAATGTTTGGAGCTGTCTGAGTCTGGAGGTACGGAACTTTTAGAGTGACCTTTGAGACATCTTTGCCTGCATTTTCTGCGTATGGATAATATGCGCATAGTTGGTCTTCTGCATTATAGTTAGAGACATCCGCCTTAAAATATGCCTTGCCCGCCTCGTCTCTTATCAGCGATGCCGGAACATTCGTGGATGAAGATGCGATGAAAATTCCGATTTGGTCGTCCTTTTCCCATTTAACTTCATAACCATTCACGCCGAATGTGGTTTTTGTCACTTCGTCAGCGGCGATGAGCAGCGTAACCTTGTCCGAGTCCTTTCCGGACACAGGGGTATTCTCCTGCAAGTCCTTGGTGCAGGAGACGGTGAGCAGCGCCGCGAGGACGGCTGCTGTGGATATCATATAATTCACTTTCATGGCTTTCGATACTCAAAGTGTCATATATGGCCCGTCATGAGTCATGTTCTCGGTGCCTTCTGTGGCGCTATAACCTGCCCCCCCCTGTGAGGTGGCGAAGCCGGCTTCCGCAAATACCGGAGTGACAAGCAGTTCCGGCGCTGCATACTCTATTTTGTTCATAGTTTTAGTCGTTTTGTGTTATTCTCTTATGTTTCTTAACGCTTACTTAATTCATACGCATACAAATGGTCCGGCTTGAGTTCAAGCACCTTCGCGAAGAGTTTCTTAGCCTGTTTCTTGTGGCCCAGGCCAAGTTCGCCGAGCGCCTGGGTGAAGTAGGCTGCTGCGTTCTTGATTTCGGTCGTGCTCGCCGTCGTGCCCTCGGCACCGTAGAAGCTCCGGTACTCCGTCACCACTGCGGC
>OLGV01000417.1_pt1 | contig 18212 bp, 19 predicted proteins | sample 1605761 | NCBI WGS metagenome assembly OLGV01 (sample SAMN03283245) | human gut metagenome | biome: human-associated habitat; material: feces | host: Homo sapiens | place: Peru | collected 2012
AATTTCTATAAAGATTTTGATGTTTCAAAAGACACTTTAGAAGAAGAAATTCAAAAAATAAAAAATATCCCAGACAAAGATCTTACTTTTTATATAAGAAGAAGCTATAAATTATTAAAATATAATAAATATTTAATTTAAGAGGTTATAATGCTATTAGATTTACTAGGTACTGATAATTACATATCTTTTAATATTAAAGTAGCTAATGTAATAGGATTGCATGCGGCTATATATGTAAATGAAATTACAAATATAAATGCAAAAGCCATTAGAAAAGAAAAGCTTGAAGATGGGTTTATTTTACTGGATCGAAATTACATTCAATCTAGGACTACTCTTCCTATAGAAGAGCAATATTCTATAGATAAAAATCTTAGTAATATAGGCGCAGTAGAACTTAAAGAAGATAATCCTGATAAGATTAAATTAAATATAGATATACTTACAAATATCATAGCGAGCGAGGACGCGAAGTTGTTAAAAAGAGTAACTAAGCTTACCACTCCGAACACGGGTAAAACGAATTTTTCTAAAATGTCAATGCGACAGCGCACGATTATGGAATTAAAAGATAAGATAACATGTGAAAACGAAGAACTTAGAGAAGCGTATAAGTGTTGGATAGATGGGGTATATGCTAGACCTAATGGGTTCTTATCCGCTAGAGCTATTTCCATTTTTCAAAAAGGTGTAGATGATTTTGCCAAAAGAGACTTAGATTTAGCGCTTAAAATTATAGATATAGCAACTGTAAATGGAATGAGAGATGTAACCTGGGCAATAGATAATTTTAATAAGAATTACGCAAAAGATTATTATAGGAATCAGTCATCTACTACTCCTACTATTAAACGAACTCAACTTAGTTCCGAGGTATTTTAATGAACGAATGTAGATTAAAAGATAAGTGTAAAAAATACAAAACAGAAGGTTGCCCTGAATTTTGTATTAAATTATTTAAAATAGATAAGCTTTGCGACAGTGCTCTATTATCTAAATCACAACGTCGGCACATAAATTTAAGACTTGACGAAGACGGAAGTGATAGAGAAGCATTTACTCTTTTAAAGAAAATAGAAGATAACGTTGAGGATTTTATAGAAGATGGCCATAATCTTTATATATATTCTAAAGTATGCGGCAACGGAAAATCTTCATGGGCATTGAGATTATTGAACACTTATTTTGGTAAAATATGGTCGACTGCAGGGAGTAACGAGTGTAGAGGACTATTTATTAATGTACCTAAATTTTTAATTTCATTAAAAGATAATATATCTCAAAAATCTGAATATATTCAGCATATAAAAGAAAATGTGCTAGATGCTGACATAGTTGTTTGGGATGACATCGCTACTAAAGGTTTTACTCAATTTGAAATGGAAAACGTATTAAATATTATAAACAATAGAATAGATAGTAATAAATCCAACATTTACACTTCTAATTTAATTGGAGAAGATTCAAGAATAGTTAATATGTCAACTGTAGTAACGTTTGTAGGGCAGGATAAGAGAGGTTTATAAATGATTCAATTACAATTTCTTAATAAGATTCTAGACAGTGGTGATCCATCTTTAATTACTATAAATAATCTTAGTAAAGAATATTTTTCAGATTATACTAGTGAATTTGAGTATATAAAAAATCATTTAAGAGAATATGGAAACGTGCCGGATAAAGCCACCTTCCTTAATATATTCCCAGATTTCCAGTTAGTAGACGTAAAAGAACCTAATAAGTATTTAATAGATGCACTTTATGAAGATCGAAATAAAAGACTATTAGCACAAACGTTTAATAAAATAAGAGAAGCTCTTAATAATGGGGATGTCGAAAAAGCGATGTCTATTTATAAGGAATCTTCCGAAAAAATAGTTCAGGCTAAACATTTAGACTCGGTAGACGTATTTGAAGATACCAGCCGATACGATAAATATATAGAAAAATCTACTAATTTTAGTAAATATTATGTACAAACAGGTTTCCCTGAACTTGATGAAATTATAGGGGGTTGGGATAGAAAAGAAGAATTAGCTACTATAATAGCTAGACCAGGTGTAGGTAAGAGCTGGATTGCATTAAAAGTAGCAGTGGCTGCAGCCTGGCAGGGTCTTAATGTGGGCATTTATTCAGGTGAAATGACAGCCAATAAGGTAGGCTATAGAATAGACACTCTTTTATCTCACATTTCTAATACTAAAATGATTCACGGAAATGCTAATATCCAGGTAGACTATAAAAAGTTTCTAGATAGTATTAAAGATAAATTAAGAGGAAGTATTAAAGTAGTTACACCCGCAATGATAAGCGGACCTGCAGGCGTAACCGCTCTTAGAGCATTTATTGAAAAGGAAAAATTAGATATGCTATGCGTGGACCAACACTCCTTACTAGAAGATGATAGAGGGGCGAAGAATCCCATAGAGAGAGCTGCCAATATTTCAAAAGATCTTAAAAATCTTCAGGTAATGACTGAGATTCCTATTATCGCAGTATCCCAGCAAAATAGAAGCAAAAACGAAGAAGGTGTAGACCTTACTAACGTAGCTCAAACTGATAGAATAGGTCAAGACTCTACGTTAGTACTAGCGTTAGAGAAAAAAGAAGACATTCTTACTCTACATATAATAAAAGCTAGAGATGGAGGAGATGGAAAGCATCTTAACTATCATGTTGATTTAGATCGCGGAATTTTTACATACGTGCCTGAAGAAGATGATGCGTCGGTGGGAAATAAGTGCGAAGAACTTAGAAGCGAATATGATTACGATGATAATGAAGAATCCGGAGTATTTTAATAATGGATTTAGTTATAAGGAATAACGTAATAAAAGGAGACATTGAATCTATATTAAATAAATTAAAAGTAGATTCAGGTAAACCTTATCTTTTCAAGGATATGAATGATAGTGGGGATGATGAAATGATTACGTGTCCATATCATTCAAATGGAAGAGAGTCTAGACCTAGTTGTGGAATAATTAAGAATAGGAATAACCCAAAACTCCCTTTTGGGACAACTCATTGCTTTACATGCGGAAAAAGTGTTCAACTTCCTAAATTAGTTGCGGACATATTAGAAAAATCCTTAGAAGAAGGAGAGGACTGGTTAGTAAATAATTTTGGAGAAGAAACGTATGAATCTACTCTTTTACCTGAAATAAAATTAGACATTAAGTCCAGGAATACATTTTTAAATGAAGACATTTTAAAAGAATTTGATTATTATCATCCTTATATGTGGAAAAGGGGATTAACTAAAGAAGTAGTAGATAAATTTAGAATAGGGTACGACTCTTTAAGAAATGCCATTACATTTCCTGTATGGGACGATAAAAGTAGACTAAAACTTATTACAGCACGTTCCGTTACTAGTAAAAGATTTTGGATACCTAAAGGAGCTGATAAACCTGTATATTTACTCAATTACATTTTAAGAGACGGCGTAGACGAAGTGTATGTAGCGGAATCTCAAATAAACACTCTTACACTATGGGGATGGAATAAACCTGCGATAGGATTAATGGGAACAGGGTCTAAAGAACAGTATGAAATATTAAGGAGATCTGGAATACGCCACTATATATTATGCCTAGACGGAGATGAAGCAGGTGATAAAGGTATTAGAAGATTTATATATAGTATGCCTAAAGATATTATGATAGATATAAAATTAACTCCGAGGGATGGAAGAGATGTAAATGATCTTAATGTAGAAGAGTTTGAAAATTTACTCTTAGTAAATTCTTCGGAATGGTTAGTTAAAAATAGTTGATTTATTTTTAGATATATACTATAATATATTAAGAGGTATTAAGCTTATGTACGAAGAAGTTAAAGAAGATCTTAAAAAAATTTGTTTGGAAGAAGATTATCAAGTTGAAGTAGAAGAGGAGTTTAAAAAATTATTCGGAGATGAAAATAGTAGTAGTACTCTTAGTGCGGATGACTTTATCTCTCGTTTAAAGAAATTTGCTAAATTTAAGGAGAACGATAGATGAGGGAAGAAGTAAGAAATATTATATCAAGTCCCTCATTTAAAAAGGCCTTTTGAAATTAAAGAAAAAACATCGTTATAAAGATATTATTCGTTTAGAAGAAATAATCGAAAAACTCAGGTTTTTTTGAAATTTCTAGTCAATATAGAAATCATCCCCTTAACGGAGAATGGAAGGGATATAATGAATTACATGTTAGAGATGATTTACTTCTAATCTATAAATATATTGATGAAAATCTTTATATAGATTTAGAGTTAAAGGATTTAACCAATCATAAGTCAGGATTTTCAAATACGAAAAAGTAGTTGATTTAAAAATTAATTTAGTATATAATAATATAGAAAATTGTACGGAGGTAATATATAAAAATGAAAGTTGATTTTAATGCATTTAAGGAACAAATGAATCAAAACAGTCAGTCAAATTTTAATCAAAACGGAGACACTCCCCAGGTTAGATTTTTCAGTCTTAAAAACGATAAGGATCAAGCCATAGTGAGATTTATGATTGATTCGGAAGAGGATGTGGAAATCGTAGCTGGACATCGCTATAATTATAACGGCCGTCAGCGCCTTATTAATTGTCTTAGAGGACCTAAAGATGGATCGGAAAAGTGCCCTCTTTGCGAAGCAGGTGAAAAGGTAGTTTATAGAGCATTCATTAAGCTTTTGGAGTACACCCGAGATGATAATGGAAATGTAGTAGCTGTTCCTAAGGTATGGGAGCGACCTGCGTCTTACATGAACACCATCATTAATCTTTTGAATGAATACGGCCCCCTCTCCGACAGCGTATTTAAGATCACGCGTAACGGAGAAGCCGGATCCACCTCTACTACATATGATGTAGTTTACGGGCTTCCTACAGTATATAAGCCTGAAATTTATGCAAAAGAAGAAGGGCTTTTCGGAAATTATGAAGTAATCGGAGGTACAGTACTTAACCTCGGGTTTAATAAAATGAAGGATCTAGTATTCGGGGAAGAGGCTAAGGAAGAGACAGTAGAAGAGGCTCCGATGCCTAAGCAATATGTGCCTCAAACTTCTACTCCAGTAGAGCCTCCGAAAAGAGATTTTACAGCACCTGCTTCCGAACAATCTACAATGCGTCCTCGTAGATTTTATTAATAAATAGAAGTTAGAGTAAAGGTATGAGATTTACATTTTCTCATACCTTTACATAAATATTCAATAGGGAGGTAATAGAATGTCTCAGCAAATGACATCTTTATGGGGAGATGAATTTACTATTCCATCCACTAAAGATGTGGCAAAAAATGTAATTAAAAAGATAAAAGAGCAAACTGATGAGCAAAAATTGAAATCAAAAAAAGTAGATAATAATGAAAAAATATCTATAATCACTGAAAAGGTTCATCATATCTTAGGCAAATATGCTCAAAATACTCAAGTAATAAAAACCCGAGAAGAATTACATTCATATATAAGTGAAGCTATCCGCAATGGCGTCATAGCTATTGATACTGAGACTAATAACAGTCTAGATCCACTGACATGTAAACTCATGGGAGGATGTATTTATACTCCTAATCTTAGAAATGCATATATTCCGGTGAATCACGTAAACCCTAACACGCAGGAGAGACTCAGTTGGCAGTTAACTGAAGAAGACATTAAAGAAGAGTTTCAGTGTCTTGAAGATGAAAAAATAAAAATAATAATGCATAATGCATCATTCGATTATCAGGTAATTAAATGCACATGCGATATTGCACTCACCGTATACTGGGATACTATGCTGGGAGCGCGTATCTTAGATGAGAATGAACGCGCCGGACTTAAAGGGCAGTATATTGATAAAATAGATCCATCCATCGAAAAATATAACATAGAAGGATTATTTAACGGAATGGAATACGCGATATTTGATCCTGATCTTTTCGCTTTATATGCAGCAACCGATGCATATATGACATACCGTTTATACGAATGGCAAAAAGAAAAATTTAGCCTTCCAGATAATTCTAAAATTTATTACATATTCAGTCAAATAGAAATGCCACTACTCCCTGTAACCGCTGAAATGGAATTAAAGGGTGTATGCATAGATAAGGAATATGCGGAGCGTTTAAGTAAAAAATATCATTCCCAGCTAGATAAATTGGATGAGGAACTTTCAAAAGAATTAGAGTCGTTAAGACCTGAAATTCAAAAATGGAGACTTACTTCGGAAGCCAATAAAAAACCTATTAAAGTTTCTAGTAAGGGAGAGGAAAAAGCTGGAAAATCTAAATCCGAGCAATTAGAAGACCCTGTAAATTTAGGAAGCCCTTCTCAATTGTCTATCCTTCTATACGATGTATTAAAATTACCTTCGGTAGATAAAAAGAATCCTAGAGGTACTGGTGAAGACATTTTAAAAAAATTGGCGGATAAGGGATTTAGTTTGGGAAAAGCTATCTTAAAAAAGAGAGGCGCTGAAAAGCTTCTCAATACATTTGTAGATAAACTCCCTAATGTAGTCTCACCTAAAGATGGGAGATTGCATGCGCATTTCCAGCAAGCGGGTACGGATACAGGTAGATTTAGTTCCAGTGAACCTAATCTTCAAAATATTCCATCACATGCGCGAGACGTTAGAATGATGTTCAGTGCAGCTCCTGGATGTAAATTCGTAGGCGCAGACTTTAGCCAGGCGGAACCACGACTTTTAGCATGGTATTCTCAAGATGAAAAAATGATAGATGCTTATATCAATAAAAAGGATCTTTATGCTACGGTCGCATCCACTGTATTTAATAATAAGTATGAAGACAATCTAGAATTTTTCTCCGACGGCTCCATGAATAACGCAGGTAAAGAGCGTAGAACTTTTTGCAAATCAATAATTCTCGGAATAATGTATGGAAGAGGTGCCGCTTCAATTGCTGAGCAGGTAGGTAAATCTATAAGAGAAGCTCAGGAAATTATCGATCAATTTTATAAGGGATTTCCTAAAGTAAAGGAATGGGTAGATAATACACAGGCTAATTGTAAGATAACGGGATATACTGAAACTTTATGGGGTAGAAGACGTAGATTACCTGATATCCAACTCCCTAAATACTCTATTAGATTAAAGCCCGGAGTAAATGTAGATAAATATACTCGATTTAATCCTTTAATAGGAGTTAATAACGAAATTAATGAAAAGGATATTCCGATCATTAAAAAATATGAGAAAATAGTTTCAAAAGATCTTAATAAGTTTGAGATTGAAAAAATAAAAAAAGAAGCTGATGATGAGGGAGTAGATATTCTCAATAATCAAGGATTTATAGCACAGGCGGAACGTCAAGCCGTAAATGCGCGTGTTCAGGGAGGATCCGCGGATATTACTAAAAGAGCCATGATAAAAGTATTTAATGACCCGCTTATGAAAGAATTGGGATTCAATCTTTTACTATGCATTCACGATGAATTAATAGGGGAAGTTCCTGAAGAAAATGCTGAAGCTGCGGCTAAGAGACTTTCCGAGTTAATGCTCGCAGCACCTTTACCTGAATGCAAACTCCCATTTAAATGTGACTCCTCTATAATAGATCACTGGTACGAAGAAGAATATGACACGCTTATTCAAGTAGAATATTCTAAGTTATTAGAAAAGAATGATAAGGAAACTTCATTTAAGATGATATGTAAGGATCATTGCGAGAGCACTCCTGAAAATCTTCAAAAAATTCTAAATAAAATTCCAGCATAATATTAAAAGTAGTTGACATTTAATAAATAATAATTTATAATTAATAAAAAAGAGAGGTTAATAAATTCTTAATGGTATTTTGCATTACAGGATGCGACTGTGTTGGAAAAACTACATGCATAAAAGCACTTCAAAAAGAGCTAGAAGGTTTTACTTTTTTCTTTCCAAAAGCATATAATAAAACTGTAGAAGATAAAAGACTCGCGGGAAAAGTTTTAAAAGAACTATTTCTAGAGGGAAAAAATGTAGTTACGGAAAGAGTTCCTTATTTAGAAGATGTAATATATAATAAATTATTGAGTGGAAAAGAGAGTTATTTTAAAGATTCTCCATTACTTAATGAATTAGATAATTACTATATTATTTATTTATTTGCGAGTACGGATGAATTAAAATCTCGTTTAGAACTTAGAGGAGATGAATTTGTATCCGAAAAAGATTTTGATTACATTTTAAATAAATATGAGGAAGAATTAAGTAAACGAAAAAATGTATATCGAATAAATGTAACTAATACTCAAATAGATGAACCTGCAAAAATAATTTTAGAATATATAAAAAATACAATTAATTCGGAGGTTAATTAATGAATAATATAAAAGAAAAATGGGCGAATTTTAAATCAGAAAAAGTTTCTCCTGTACTTCTAATTTTGATAGTAGTAAATACAGTTGCAATGTTAATTTCTAATATAATTGCATGCAAAACTTTTAATCTATTTAAGTTCCCCGGAATGGATTGGTATGTAGTACTTCCTAGTGCAGTTGTAATATTCCCCATTACTTATATACTATCGGATGTATTTTCGGAAGTTTACGGATATAAGTGGACTAGAAGAACTGCATGGATCTCATTTGCAATGAATTTATTTATGGTATTATTTTTTGAATTAGCGATAGTAATGCCAGGAGAAACGGATTTATCGGTATTACATAGTACATGGTTCCTGCTTATAGCGTCACTCGTTGCATATATGGTTGGAGATTTTGTAAATGATGTAGTATTTAAAAAGATGAAGGAGAGGCACGGAGAAGAAGGATTTATTAAGAGAGCACTTCTTAGTTCTCTCACAGGAGAATTTACCGATTCTCTTATCTATATTCCTTTAGGAATGTATTTTCTTCCTAAATTATTTATGGGATTTTCTTTTATGTCACTTCCTCAAGTAGGTATATGCATTATTATTCAACCTTTATTTAAAGTAGTGTATGAATTAGTAGTAAGTCCCATTACATATAATCTCTCCAAAAAACTTAAAAAAGTAGAAACGGAAAACGGAAATACTTATTCCTTATAATTGAATAGAGACGTTTTATTAAAATCCTTCATGTCTCAAATATAAATAAAATCTAAAGGATAGTTAGAAGAAGACTAGCTATCTATAGAAATGTATAGCTAGTCTTTTTATATAAATTTAATATACGGAGGTAAACTCAAATGAAATGTATTGTAAGCTTAAGTGGGGGTAGAGATAGCTCCACCTGCTTAGGACTCGCCGTAGAAAAATATGGCAGAGAGAATGTAAGTGCGATTGGATTTGAATATGGGAGTAAACATCCCCAGGAACTAGAACATGCAAAGCTAATTGCGAATTATTACGGGGTACCTTATAAAGTGGTTCATATAGATCCGAGTATTTTTGAAGGGTCTACGTGTACTATGCTGGAGGGATCTAGTGAAGCGGTAGAAAAAGGAAAATCGTATGAAGAAATTTTAAACGAAAAAGAAGGTAAAGTAAGCACCTATGTACCTGCTAGAAACACTCTTTTCAGTGCATATACTTTAGCATTCGCCGAGAGTCTTAGTGAAAAAAATGGAGGAGAACAGGTTTCAATTATGCTCGGTCAACACGCAGATGATAGTGGCTATTATGTAGATGAAAATGGAGTAGAGCATCTTGATGATACTAAAGCCGCATACCCTGATGCCGTAAGAAAAGGTAGTAAAATATTAATGGCTGATGGTTTTGAAAAAAATATCGAAGATGTAGCCATTGATGACAAAATATGGTCTTTTAATGAAAATACGAGACAATTAGAAGTAGCGACTGTTCTAAATAAAATTGATAAAGGCGTTAAATCTACATATAATGCACTTAATGATCTATGGGTAAGTGAAAATCATATAATGTGGTTAGCAAAAAGAGTTTCTAATAAAAGATTTGTATCATACTCTTCTCTTAAAAGAAAATCTTCTACTTATTATTTACCAACAGTTCCTTATTATCAAACTCAAGAAATCAAAGATGTTGAAATGTATAAAAATGGCTACGTACATGGCTTTATTGATGGAGACGGTTGGATAGCTGTTCAAAACAGTAATCCCCACCTATGTGCATGTCAAAAAGATGCCAGCGTATTAGAAGAATTGATTACTCTTTGGCAAGAGCTATATACTCCAAATCAATCAATCAATATAAATCACAAATCAACTCCTTATGATTATGAAATGAGCTACGTGAGTCTCGGGGGAAAGGAAGTTGTAGATAAATTTAACGCGGAGTATTTGATAGCAGATACAGATTTTTGTAGAGGATATTTAAATGGCATTATGATAGCTGAGGGGTGGTGCTCATACAATAAAGCAGCGGGTAGAAATTCTTTTGCTTTTTGTCAAAGCCTCACTAAAAATCCGGAAGTTGTTGAACGCATTGAGAGTGCGTTAAGCAAAGTTGATTTTCACCCCGTCACCTGGATTGATAAGTGTGATTGTAAAAATTATCAATTTGCTAATTATTTGATGTTTCCTCTTAAATATGGTGCAAATAAGAAATCTTCGTTAATCAATAATATATGTGAACACTATACTACAATTGCTTTAAAAAGTGAAGAAATGATTTCTATTAAAGAGGCTGAAATGCAAGAAGACCAATGCTATGATCTTACAACAACATCAGGATCTTTTATTGCGAACGGAGTACTAGTACATAATTGCAGTGTTTCATTCGTAAACGCTTTTGCAAAAGTTGCAAACATTAGTTCAGTAGGTAAAGTTATTTATGAAACCCCGTTTATTAAAATGCATAAATGGGAATTGATTAAATTAGGAATGGAGCTTAAGAAACCTGTACCTTATGAACTTTGCTTTAGTTGCTATGACCCCGTATTTGTAGACGGGGAGTGGAGAGAATGTGGTGAATGTGCTACTGATATTGATGTTAAGAAAAATATGAATAAAGCACTAGATGCTATTGAAGAAGAAAATCCTTCTCTTTACGAAACCGTTAAGAAATATAGGATGTAATTAGATATGAAAATAAGAAAATTATATAGAATTGAATCAGCACATATAGTTAAAAATGCTTACTCACAAAGATGTTCTCATTCATACCACGGCCACAGCGGAGTTATTGAGGTATTCTTCAAAGCAGATGAACTTGATAATGCAGGAATGATCTTTGACTTTGGGGCTATGAAAAAGACAGTAGGATCTTTTCTTGATATGTTTGATCATAGTGCACATCTTTGGAAAGAAGATAAAGAGGGAATCAAATTTTTCTCTAATGCAAATGAAAGATTTATTATTCTTCCTTGCAATCCAACAGCAGAAAATTATTCAGTTCTCTTTAGAGACTGTATTAATGAAATTCTTGCAAATCAGAAATTCTATGATGGAGTTCATAATGTAAGATGTGTTGGAGTAAGATATCACGAAACTGCAACTGGATATGCTGAGAGTGAAGAAAGTGATCCTAAAAAATATTCACTTAAAGATATTTATTTTTCAACTTTAACTATTGCAGAAGCATCAGACGAAATGAAGGAGATTTTAAACCATGATTAGAAAAAGATCTACAGGCGAAACTGAAATCGCCTTAATAAATATATTTGAATCGATCAACGGAGAAGCTTACGCTTCAGGTAAGCCTGCAGTATTTATTCGCACATTCGGATGCAATTTAAGATGCAAATTTCCGTGTGATACTCAGGAATGCTGGTCGGTTGCAAATATGCTTAAAGTTTATCCAGAGAGAAGCTCATGGGCAGATCCTTTTAAATGGAGAACCGCAAAAGAGATTTTCGACGAAGTAGAAGAAATTGAAAAGAATTATTTTCATAAATCAATTTGTCTTACAGGGGGAGAACCTTTAATGGAAGACAATAAAGAATTTATGATAAATGAATTAATTCCCCTTTTTGTAAATGCACATTATGATGTAGGCATTGAAACCGACGGTGGAATTGATTATAAAGATTATAAAGAAAAATTTGGAGATTCTAAAATCGTCAACGGAAACGGTGATAGAGAGGGAGTAACTATTATCGCGGACTATAAGCTTCCATGTTCAGGTATGACTAATTTAATGATTCAGTCAAATTTAAGTCTTTATTCTGAGATGGATGTACTTAAAATGGTTATTTCCGATAATGAAGAAGACTGGAAAGAGCTCGATAGATTATTAGACTCAGGTACTAAAGCATCAATTTTTTTAAGTCCCTGCTTCGGTAAAGTTACTATGCATAAGATTCCTGAGTATGTAATTAAGCATGCGGATAAACCTATTAGAGCTCAAATACAAAGCCATAAGATTTTTTGGGATTATCAAAAACGTGACGTATAAAGGAGATTAATAATATGAACAACCCAATTTGGTACGATTTTGTAAAAGAGAGATATTTTAAAAAGTTTCCTAATAAAAGAGAAAAAGATTTTAAAGAGGATCTTAAAAGATATTATAAAATACCTACGTTTAAAGCTTGTGAAAATATTCATCAGGTAATGACTAATTATAATAATAGAGAAAATCTTCCCGATGTAGAAGAAGAATACGTAACTTCGGATCAATTAGTTACGAATGAGACCCACTGGATTATGCGAATGATTACTCAATATTATCTTACTGAAGCTTTTAAAGCGATGAAGATTGATTTAGAAGATGAAAATGTTCGTGAACAAAGCTTAGGAAAAGGTACACCTGGAAGAGTTGCAAAACTTTACTGTGGAGATAATCCTGAAGATACTACTGAATTATTTTCAGGAAGATGGAATAAAGAGCCTTATATAGCATGTTTTCCAAATACCGATAACGATCATTCTATCATTACAAAAGAGGTAGACATAGTTAGTTGTTGCTCTCATCACTTTTTACCCTTTTCCACGTTTAATGGAGGTAGAGCGATAATCTCATATAAACCTGGAGAATATATTTTAGGTATAAGTAAATTACAGCGTTTTGTTACGTGGTGTTCTAGAAGAGGATGGTTACAGGAAGATCTCACTCATTATATCGGGGACACTATTAAAAGAATCGCTAACACTGAAGATGTGTACGTAAAGCTTGAGGGACTTACTCATAGTTGCGAAACGTTTAGAGGAGCTAATACTAAAAACGGAAATCTCACTACGGAATATAGAAGTGGAATATTTAAGCAAAAAGTAGTTGATTAATTTTTTAATTTGTAGTATAATATATTAAAAAATTAGAATGGAGGCAATTAATGGAACTATGTAGCATTACCCCTGTGAATAATTCTCAATGGATGTATGAACTACCTTATGTAATGACGTTAACTCATTTAGCAGAAAAACATCCTACTTATGTAGAACTTTGCAAAAATAGAAAAGATAATTACGTTATTACAGATAACAGTATAATTGAAATGGGTAATTCTTTTAGTATGGATAGAGTATACGAAGCGGCTAAAGCTTTAAATTCTAACGAAATTATTCTAGAAGACGATTACCCTAACGGTCCTCTTACCATCAAAGCGATTGAGAGAGGATTAAACTGGGTAGTAAATAATAATCACTTAGGAGAATTTAAATTACAGGCAGTATGTCATGGGAGAAATTCATCCGAATTTAAAGAAACTTTTAATTATATTAATTCTATTAAAGAGATAGAGGTAATAGGTATCCCTAAAGTATTATCCTCATGGGCTCCTTTTGGAGTTAGAGCATCTTTAGCGGATATATTTACGAATACGGATAAGGAAATTCATTATTTAGGTACGTGGTATTCTCTTAAAGAATTAATAGAGTTGCCTGAAGATTTAAGGAAAAGGATAAGGAGCTGTGATACGTGCCTTCCTTCATATTATACTATAAATAATATGAATATTTTAGAAAATCGTAAAGGTACAATTGATCTAGAAAAAGAATATCCTAAATTTATTAAAGAGAATTATAACAGAACTTTAAAAACTTTTGAGCAATATTATAAGGAGGCAATTGATGCTTAAAAATTCAAAATATATAAAAGACAAAATTCTTATTGCTGATAATACTACTACGACTCTCGATTATATTAAGGAAGCTACTGGAGTGGATCTTAGCGTGAAGAATTTCTACGGGATCACTACTCCCGGAATTATTCTTAAGAATAAAACAGTAGTAGGGGATTATCGACTCATTGAAAAGAGTGAGTGGAATTATAAGGGGTATGAGTTTACTGGGTGGTATCTTCCTAAAGGGACTTACATATGCGCACTAAATGAAGGATGCAAATTTGGACCTAAAGATGTAGGATACATCGCACTTAGATCATCTCTTAATCGAAATGGCGTATCACTTATCAGCGCTGTTTGGGATCCTCAATTCACTACCCAATATGAAGAAGGGGTAGATACAATGTCAGTGAGAATCACTGTAGACACACCTCACGGTATTTATATTGAGGAGAACGCTCGAGTAGGTCAGTTAATGGTGTTTGAAACAGAAGAAGGGGCTACTCAATACGAAGGTCAGTTTCAAAATAAGGGACTTAAGTAATATCATTTAGTGGAGGTTAAATAAATGATAATCAAAAGTGAAAAATTAAAGGATGTGTCTAAGAAGATTCTTACTGTTCTTAACAACACTGAATTTTCTAGCGATGAAGAAGCGTTGCAACTAAAAGCTATAGATAATAATCTTTATCTTAGAATTTCAAATAGTGAGTATTATGCTAGTATTAGACTAGATATAGAATATCCCGAAGAGATGAATGCGACTGTAAACGCCCCTCTTTTCCTTAAACTCATTAATCAAATTACTACTGAAGATGTAGATATTTCCCTTACTGAGCGTTACCTTATGGTAAAGGGTAATGGTAAATATAAACTCCCTCTTATTTTCGTAAACGATTCAATGAGAGAACTTTCCGAAATAGTTATTAAAAATGTAACTTCGGAAATGAATATTAGTAGCGATATTCTTCTCAGCATTCTTCAATATAATAGTAGAGAATTTAATAAGGGATTTATTTATAATGAATCTCAAAAGATGTATTATATTGACAATAAAGGGTGCATTACTTACACTACAGGTGCATGTGTAAATAATTTTGAATTAGAAAAGCCAATTAAACTTCTTATAAGCCCTAAGGTAGTTAAACTTTTCAAGCTTTTTAAAAACGAAGACATCCACTTTACTTTAGGTTACGATGCTATCTCTAATGATATTATTCAAACTAAAGTGCGATTTGAAGCTTCGGGCATTTCTATTACTGCAATTATTTCCTGTGACGATAAATTACTTAATACAGTTCCGGTAAATGCCATTAGAGGAATGGCGGATAGTGTATTCCCTTATAATGTATCTATAAGTAAAATAGATCTCCTTAACGCTATCAATAGACTTATGCTTTTTGATCCGATGGGAGATAATAAAAATAACGTTAAAACTTCTATGAATAAATTAGTATTTTCTTTTGATAGAGTAACTATTTATGATGTAGAAGGAAATAATAATGAAGAGGTTAAGTACACAGAAGTGCCTTCAGGAGATGCAGTGACATATGAATGCAAAATTAATTTGGATGATGTAAGACTTACCCTAGAATCCTTTACGGATCCTTACATTTACCTTAGTTTTGGTAAAGGTAGATCTCTCAATATTTCTCGGAATAACATTAAAAATGTTATAGCTTTAGGTGCTGAAGAATAAATGACGGAAAATTTAGGTAAAAAATTCGAGCAAAAGGTAAAAGAAGACTGGAAAAGATCTTTTCCTAACGGGATACTTATAAGATTTCCTGACCAGCAATCTATGTATTATGGTTCGACTAATATATGTGATTATCTCGGATTTAATAAAGATACTTTATTTTTATTAGAAGTAAAATCCGTACAAAAAACTTCTTTTCCTTTTGCTAATTTACCTCAATATGAAAAGTTAAAGGATTATATAAATATAGAAGGCGTACGAGCAGGAGTTATCATATGGTTTACTTTAGAGGATAAGGTAGTTTATGTACCCATTTCCACCATAAAAAAGATGAAAAAAAACGATATAAAGTCCATTAATTATAATAAAATAAATAGAGATAAATATTTTATATTAGACATCCCGTCTAAAAAACTTAGAACATTTTTGGAAAGTGATTATAGAGAGTTAATGCATTTGCCTGATGATAAAGAAATAAACCCGGAGGTAATTAAATGATAGAAGAATCGATACTAGAAGAAAAGATGAGAGAATTAGAAGAAAAAACTACTTTATTTTCTAATATTACGGATAAAGTAATTAAAGAGAATAGCGCTGATCTAGATGATATGATGGAACATATAAAGCATCTAGTTACACAGGAAGATGCTATTTCAACGGATGCTGCTGAACGTGCCTACGCTGAGTTAACTAATCTACTTTATTTTATGGCGGATCGCATAGAAAAATTAAATGTATATAGTGATGTAAGTAAAGCGCATTCAAAAGAAGCTTATAATAAGCATTACATTACAGTAAGTGCCGAAAAAGATGAAAAGGGTAAATCTATTAGAACTGTAAATGAAAATGTAGCTTTATCGGAATCTTCTACTCAATATGAATCTACTATGAGCAGTATTTATGATCACGCTTATAAAGCGCTTAAGTTAAAAGTAGATATGGGATTAGAAATGGTATCTACGCTAAAAAATATTTTAAGAAAAAGAATGAATGAAGATTATCTTAATTTTCAAGTAAGTAGTAATAGATTAAATCCTGAAGATTAATTGGAGGTTAATAAGTGGATAATTTAACTAGTATATTAAAGGATATTAATAAGAAGTTTGGAGATGTAGCTTCAGTAGGCGTAAAAAAAGAAACTCGTTCAAAGTTTTCGTTAGGGAGCCCTGGACTAGATTTTTGCACGTACAACTCTATCCCTGAAGGTTGCTTTATAGAGTTTTCAGGCGCCGAGGGTTCAGGTAAAACTCTTCTTAGTTTTCTAGTAGCCGCGGATTTTATTAAAAAAGAAAAGCTTAAAGAAGAAGATAGTAGAAGACACATTCTTTTCGTAGACGCGGAAGGTACTGCAGACCCTGAATGGGCATATACTTCTACGCATTATGATATGAATGATCCAGATATCAAAACTTATTATATTATCCCTCAAGGGCAATCCGCTGAACAAATTTTCGATATGGTAAGAGAATTTGTAATGAGCGGAGAAATAGGATTAGTTATATTTGATAGTCTTTTAGCGATAGCGCCGCAACAAACTAATGCGGAATCATTTGAAAAGAAGGACATGGGAGGATTAGCAAAACCTCTAGCCGATTTCGTAAAAAGATGCACCGGACTATTTAATAAGCATAGAACCACATTCATAGGTATCAATGGGTCTATTACTAATATTTCAGGCTATGGAAATCCTGAAACTACTGCGGGCGGTACTTATTTTAGAAGAGCATGTTCATTAAGAATTAAAGTTAAAAAGGGTACGCAGTTTGATGAAGAGGGAAATGATCTTAAGTCCACCGCTGAAAACCCTGCAGGGCACGTTATAGAAACCGCTTTACTTAAAAGTAAATTTTGCAGGAGTGATCGTAAACTAGGAAGATGTCATTTACATTATAGAAAAGGTATTGACATTTTATGGGATACTATTGAGGTAGCTACTAATTTAGGACTCATAGATGATAGTATTCAAGGATCTTTTAGACTTGTAGATCTAGATACTGGAGAGCTTTTAAAAGACGAAGAAGGTAATGAAATTAAGATTAGAGGCAAGAAAAATCTTAAGCCTTATTTTGAAGCTCATCCTGATATGTGGAAAAAAATGTATGATAAAGTTTATGAAAAAATATCAATAAAAGACGATGACTCCATTAAGTCTTTTGAAGAATTATTAGGAGTTAATATGGACTCTATCGTAGACGATGTAGATAAAGAAGAATAATAAAAAAGAGAGAAATCACTTAAAATTAGTTGATTTCTCTTTTCATTTAATATATAATATTAATATATAGATGTTAGAAGCTGTGAAGAGGTTGAACGATGACTAAAAATGTGGAATCAACTAGATATTATAGTGCTATTCAAGAAGAGAGCGTATGTAAAGTAGTTAAAGGAAAACGCCAACCTAACTCAGGTGCCAGTAGTTTTTCTGCAGGAGATGTAGTAAATAGGGATGCGTCGATTTTAGTAGAATGCAAAACTACTTTAAAAGACAAGGATTCATTCTCTATAAAAAAAGAATGGCTGGAAAAGAATAAAGAAGAGATGAGGTCCCTACGGTTATCTAATCATTGTTTAGCATTTAATTTTGGACCTAATCAAACTAATTATTTTATAATAGACGAAAAATTAATGAGATTTCTA
>OLGV01000419.1_pt1 | contig 18184 bp, 15 predicted proteins | sample 1605761 | NCBI WGS metagenome assembly OLGV01 (sample SAMN03283245) | human gut metagenome | biome: human-associated habitat; material: feces | host: Homo sapiens | place: Peru | collected 2012
CGACATAAATCGGATATTCCCCCGCCTCCAGCACATAGCAGAACGCTTCGCCCGTCTTTCCGGAGTCGTCAAAAGACGCCATGTTGGCGCACGGGAACGACATAACCAGCCGCTGCTCCTCGCCGGGCAGCAGGGTGCGCGTCTTTTCGTATGCGGCGAGACTCTTCAGCGCCTTGCCCAGCTCCCCCTGCGGAGCGCCGTAATAGACCTCCACGACCTCTTTGCCCGCCGCCTTGCCGATATTCTTGACCTTGACAGAGACAATTATTCTGTCGTCCGCCTCCATAACGGTCTTGTCGGACAGCTCGAACGAGGTGTAACTCAGACCGAAGCCGAACGGGAACATGACCTTTTCGGGCGCGAAAGTCTCAAAATATCTGTAACCGACAAAAATATCCTCTGCATAGTTATTGTACAGCTTCTTTCCGAAGTTTTCAGCCGCCGGATAGCTCTCGTAGCAGTCGGCTATCGTGTCGGGCAGCTTGCCGCTCGGCGACACCTTGCCGGAGAGCACCTCGCCTATGGCGTTTCCGCTCTCCATGCCGCCCTGCCAGACATAGAGCACGGCGCTTAATTTGTCGCCGTATTTATTCATCCAAGACATATCTATAATATTGCCGCTGTTTATCAGAATAACGGTATTTTTGAAATTCGCCGTCACCTTGTCGAGCAGCGCGGTTTCGTCGTCGGTCAGATAATAGCTGCCCTTTTTAAGAGTATTCTCCCTGTCCTCGCCCGCGGAGCGGCCTATTACAACAACGGCGCAGCTGCTGCGCTTTGAAGCCGCGGCAACGGTCTTTTCGTCTATCTTCATCTCCTCGCGGCAGCGCGGCCACAAGCCCCAAACGCCGTCGTCGGCGGGGTTTTTCTTTATCCAATCGGAATATATTTTTTCTGTCTGCTCGTCGATTTTTATTCCTGCGTTTTTCATGCCGTCCAGAAGATTGACCTTGTAGGGCTCGTTGACATCGCCGCCCGAGCCGTAGCCGACGAAGAACCAATCCTTTTGAAGTCTGCTGAAAACACAGACGTTCTCATCCTTCGCTATGGGCAATACGCCGTTGTTTTTGAGCATGACAATGCCCTCCTCGGCGGCTGTCCGCGCTATCGACTTCATCTCCTCGGTCGTATCGGGAGAGCCCAATTCGCCCTTGCTCGCGCCCTGCGCCGTGGCCGCAACCACCAGATTTATAACCTTTGAAAATGCTCTGCTTACCTTGTTGCTCATAATATATCTCCTGCTCCTGTTATATTATTTTCGTTTCATCGAGCGTATTTCCGCCTTGTCCTGCGGCGTGACGCGGTATGATTCAATTATCTTTTGAAGCGACTTGTTAAACGTAAAATCATCGAGCCTGTTGTTTTCAAGATACCGCCGGGTCTCTTTCCTCGCATTGACAAAAAACACCGAAACCGCCCAGGCGACTGCCATTTTTACGTAGTAATCACCGTTTTCTATCTTATCGAACTTCTCAAAGACGCGCGGGGCATACTCGCCGTCCTTGAAATAAGCGAGCGACATAACTGCGGCAAAACGGATATCATAGGTTCTGTCGGACTCAAAATACGGCTGAATAAATTCCCAGACCCGCTCCCTGTCTTTTTTGACGAACTTGAGGCTCGTTACAAAGCTGTCGCAGACAGACCAGCAGTCTATCTCCGGCACAAACCCGGCAACCGCCTTCAAGTGCTCCTCAAGCGGCATATCCGCTCCCGCGACGACAAAGCCGCGCACCAGCGTCTCCTCGAGCGTATCGCCCTGCGGGAGCTCGGGCAAAGAGCCCTTCGGGCTTGCTCTTTTTATCCGCGCCGCAATCGCGCGAAGCTGCGGCAGGCGCACACCGATTATCCTGTCTCTGTCTACCGTCGGCAAAAGCGCCGAATGAAACTCTTTATATTCTTTATCCGCGAGCCGTTCGAGCTCTTCTCTTATGTCCATACGGGCCTCCGTTTTAAGTCCTATATAAATTGTATTATATAAGCTGTTCTATTTCTATATCCCGGACATAATTTTAGGTAAATCTTCATAATTTTTTTGACTTTTTTCGATAAATACTGTATAATGATTTCAGAATAAATTTCACGTACGCAATAAGAAAAGGAGAATACTATGAAAAAAAACAACTTCAAGCGTTTGCTCTCGTTCCTCCTCGCCGCAGCACTGTGCCTCGGAATGCTTCCCGCGGTTTTTGCGCAGGACACGGAAGCGAAGAATATCGACTACGCCATCACAAATCCCTATGCCGACGTTGACTGGGAGACCTACGGTCAGTACAAGGCGAGCCTGCACAATCACAGCATAGTGTCCGACGGCAACAACGACATGAACTATGTTATCGAGACCTACTACTCGATGGGCTATGATATTCTCGCCATAACCGACCACGGCACCGTCGACAGAAGCTGGCTTAATCCCAACTGCGTCCCCGGTCTCCAGCTCGCGCTCGGCTTCAGGCGCGACAACGGCTTTGAAAAGCCGACGGGCTTGACCCTCGGGCGCTACAATCAGATAGCCTCCGGCAGCGACAGAGGCGGCCGCGGAATGCTCAGAGTCCCCTACGGCATCGAGCACAATCCCACCTCATTCAACAACTCCCATGTCAACTCCTGGTTTGTCGATTACGGCCACGGCGTTTTGGGCGGCACGAGCGACTATGAGACTCCGATAAAGAACATCGACGCTCTCGGCGGCCTTTCGGTCATCAACCACCCCGGCGAATACACGGGCGCACGCAACGAGGACGACTACGACAAGGCCTACAACGAGGACTATGACTACTATATCAACAAGTTCGCCCGCCTGCTCAAGCTCTATCCCTCCTGCATCGGAATAGACATAAACTCCAAGGGCGATTACCGCACCCGCCACGACCGCAAGCTCTGGGATATCCTGCTTCAAAAGGTCGTCCCCTCCGGGCGCAACGTCTTTGCCATCGCAAGCTCCGATGCCCACCGCCTCTCCGCCATGGACAACGGCTGGACAATAATGCTCATGCCCTCCAACACTGTCGATAATCTCAAGGCCTGCATGAAGCAGGGCGCATTCTTCGCGGGCAGCAGATATATAAAGAACACCCGCGAGCTCGAGCAGTTCAGCAGAGAAGTCGGCTACAATGTCGCCGACGAGGACGGCCGCTGGTACGCATCCCCCGACCTCGTTCAGCCGGTGATAACAAAAATCGCCGTTGACGACAGAGCGGACACTATATCTATAACCGCAGAAAATTATCTGACAATTCACTGGATAGCAGACGGCAAGGTCATTCACGTCGGCTCCGAAATCGACCTCAATGACTACTCCGACGAGATAGGCAGCTATGTCCGCGCAGAGGTTTTCGGCGAGGGCGGAATCCTCTACACGCAGGCGTTCACCCTCGACTATGACGGCGCACCCAAAGCGGAGGATAAGTTCTTTTTCGACTGGGGAAATGTTGTCAAGCTTTTCGCCGACTCCGTTCTCTATGTCTGCGGCAAGAGCACGCTGTTCTGCAAGATCTGGTTCGCGCTGACCCGCAACGATGCGTTCGCAAAATAAATAAAACATCGCCCGCGCTCCGTAATTTCCGAGCGCGGGTTCTTTATGCAAAAACGGAGAAAAACCTTGAGCGGTTTGCCTCCGTTTTATTTGGTTATGACGCTTTTTCTTCTTTGCTTTCCGTCTGCTTTTCGATTTTCTCGCGCCATTTGCGCGTCTTTATCATCTGAACCCGTCTGCTCCAGATGATGTAGATAAGCACGGGAGCAATAATCGTCCCCGACGCCTCATCCGGGCTGTTCCATGCGAAAATGAACAGGTACACCAAAGCCGCAGTTGCGATAACATCTAAAATAATGCCAATAACAAGATCCATAAATTTCTCCTTTACGGTATATAAGTTATGCTATTTCGAAGCGAAATAGTTTTTGCAGAAAACGGATAAGAAACTTTGGGGGAAATCGAAAATGAAGCTCCATCCTTACCAACAGAAAAAGATGGTCCAAGTAAAACGCTCTATTGTTAAAAATAGACATAAAAGTTTTTTCATTTAATCACTTTAATTTTTTGAAGAAATATGCACATTTCTATTTTATAATAAACACTTTTCTATTTTTTGTCAAGCACATTTTCAATAATGAACTTTATTTTGACAAAAAATATTATTTTGCTCATTGCAAAATTTGTCAATATGCCATATAATAACTTTGCACAGTCCGTTTTTTGACACACATAATATTTTATAATATATCCGTAAAATAAAACCGGAGGATATTAAAAATGGCAAAAAAATCAAACCAGAAAATAAAGCTGCTCTATCTGATGAAGATTTTGCTCGAAAATACGGACGACGAACACGGGCTGACACTCGCCGAAATATCTGACGCGCTGGGCGAATACGGCGTTGACGCGGAGCGCAAAACGATCTATGACGATATCGATGTGCTCACGCTGTTCGGGCTCGACATTGAAAAGAGAAAGGGCAGGACAGTGACCTATCATGTCGTCAGCCGCGATTTCGAATTGCCGGAGCTCAAGCTCCTCGTCGACGCGGTTCAGTCCTCGCGCTTTATCACGCACAAAAAGAGCAACGAGCTGATAAAGAAAATCGAGGGCTTTGCAAGCCGCTACGAGGCGCAGGAGCTGCAGAGGCAGGTCTTTGTCTCGAACCGCATCAAGGCGATGAACGAGAGTATATACTACGCCGTAGACTACATACACGACGCGATAAACCGCGACGCAAAGATAGCCTTTCAGTATTTCACCTGGGACGAGCACAAGGAAAAGAAGCTGCGCCACGACGGCAAAGAATATCTCATCAGCCCCTGGGCGCTGACTTGGGACGAAGAGAACTACTATATGATAGGCTACGATTCGGACGAGGATAAGATAAAACACTACAGAGTCGACAAGATGACAAACCTTCAGCCGACAGAAGAAAAGCGCGACGGCGCGGAGCTGTTTGACAACTTCGACATGGCGCTCTACTCGAAGCAAACCTTCGGGATGTACGGCGGACGCGAGGAGACGGTGACGCTCCGCTGCAAAAATGAGCTTGCCAACGTCATGATAGACAAGTTCGGCTTCGACACCGCGTTTTCAAACATCACCGACACTCACTTTGATATGCGCGTCAAGGTGTTCGTAAGCCCGATGTTTCTGACATGGCTGATGAACTTCGGCGCGGACGTCACGGTACTCTCCCCCGGGAGCGTGAAGGACGAGCTGATAGAATTAGCGTCCGATGTGCTCGAGCAGTATAAGTGAATCACATTCAACAAAAAGTAATCTTTTTTACGATATTCTTGACAAAATTCATCAAAGAATATATGGCAAAATCAACAAACTGCGAGGAGTGAAGCTGTGGAGCCTATAGCCCATATGCGGCCTGTCGAAAATTCCGAACCGCCGAAATATGATATTCAAACGCTGAAAGCACATAGCGAAAACAGCGGGAAATATGCCTCCGAAGCGCTGCGGTGTATAAAGTTAGATAAGGTCGGGCTGTTTTGCGGATATATCCACGATATCGGCAAGGCAACAGAAAAATTTTTCAAATACATACAGCCCGATAACACGCTCAGGCGCGGCGAAGTGAATCACACTTTTGCGGCGGTTCGGTATTCAAGCGGAATATCGATAAGGTGTGTTTGATAGTTATCATGAATATATACTTCTCCGCTACACAATGGACAAACTACATCTTTAGTCGGCAATATACTCTCAAAAAACAATACGCTTTCGGTTTTATCCGGAGATATTCCCAAATGCGTTGCCTTATATCCTTGACATTCGAAATTAACTTTGATACCATTTAAAAAGATCATAGATCTGTCTCCTTGCAATTGTTTATCGCAACTACAATTTTGGAGCAATCTGTGCTCTTTTTCAATACTTTTTTTGTTTTATTCCCCACAAATCCGTGAAGAGGCACTTTTTCGGAGTTTTGCTCCTGCATTGCTTGCCTCCTTTCGGATTATTTTGGTTTCTTCTAAGGGATTTTGAGTCGTAAACTCATAGCTTTTCCTCCTTTCGGGCATAAAAAAGCAACCAAGTGTTTTTAATACTTGACTGCTATGTAAAATATTCTGTTTTAACTGTTCGCTAAACTGGAATTTGTCGCACTATCAAACTGAAATTTTCGTGAGTTCAACAAATAAAGTGGAAACCAATCGAAATGGTTTTTATAACTTTCGCGCTTTGAAGCACACCGAAATGGGTATCATCTCTGCCTTCTTTTCCTTATCACTTTTGTCATTCATATCACTAACATTTTGCTCAATCATTTGTTCAATTACAAATCCTGCTTTTGCAAGGGCATTAACATATGTTGAAATCATACGATTACACAAAACAACTTCACTATCATGCACAGGCATTTTATAATAAGATTCATCAAAGTAACTTGTTCCAAACACCATTTTACCGTCGTCCAACACATTTTTTCCATTTTCCCGCGAAAAGGCAACGCAATGATATAACGTGTGATTCCAACTAAAAATAAATATTCCATCTTTTTTTAAACTGGAAGCAATTTTATTAAAAGTTCCTTGCAAATCAGTAGTCCATCCTACCCCATATATAGAATATACATAATCAAAATAGCCTTGAGGAAGATTCATTTCTTCCATTGAAGTACATATAAGATTTGCTATACATCCATATTTATCAAGATGCTTTTTGGCATTATCAAGTTGATTCTGAGAAATGTCAATTCCCCATAACTCGCCAGCGTTTCTTTCAGCAAGGTATTTTATGGAATGACCACTACCACAACAGATTTCTAACATCTTTTTACCGGTTACATCTCCAAATAGCTTTAATTCATCTTCCGTTGGAAATTTCACGCCGTACTGTGGAAGAGCAGTTGCCCCAAACCAGAAATCTGCATGATTATTCCAATATGTTTTATTATTATGTACAATTGTATCATTTCTCATAGCTATACCTCTCATACAAATTCTGATTTATCGGTCTGTTCAATCTTGCCGTATTATACCACATATCTCCGAAAAAGTAAAAGAAGGAGGACGCAAAAGCCTTGAAACTCCACGAAGAAATCATCCTATCAAAGTCAGACGCTATCGACATCTGCCTCGGTATCGGAGAAAAATTTATCCGCCGCTACACCGGCTGTATTGCTTCGGGCAGCGGAGCTTCGGAGCGGGCGGCGGATGAAATGCAAGCGTGGTGGGATAAGGCGAGAAGAATAAAGCTTCTTTAGACCGAAAGGCCTCTCACGGACATAAACCTCATCGATTGGTTTTTCACTGCCGGCGGTGCGGTCGAGGACTATATGTCCGGGGATAATGTTGAGCGCTATAACCGCTTTGTCCGCAGGATCCTGTCGAATCGCGAGACGCCGCTGAAAAATATAATTTCCGTCAGATGATATGCATCGCTTGCTGCAATATAACTGCGCTTTTTCGGCTATTAATTATATAAGACCGTGTTTTTCATCGAGAATCAATACAACATAAGAAAAGACAAAAGGTCATACTCGCATTAAGCCGCGAAACACGACCTTTTTTCCGCTCGCGCTCCTCATATCGCCCTTTATTCAATGTGTTTTGCAAAACGCTTGACTTCATTTTTTTGCTATGCTATATTTTACTCGGAAAGGGCGAACGCATGGGGCGTCGGGGACGTAAGCTGCGGGCTAAGGCATGTTCAGCACTTGCGAGACCCTTTCTTTTTTTGCGCGCATAAGGGAAAATTAATGCAAAACGCCGCATCGGCAGCGGGCGCTGCATCGGTTTTCACGCTTTAAATGTGTATTGAGAAAAGTCAATATCGGACCGAAGAACATCCGTAAAATAAAAAGAGGGTCGTAATGTCATGAGCAGAATCGATAAATTCAAAGGAATCATCCCGGCATTCTACGCCTGCTATGATTCGAACGGAGAAGTAAGCGTTGAGCAAAACAAAAAACTCGCCCGCTATTTGGCGGACAAGGGCGTTCAGGGGCTGTATGTAGGCGGCTCCTCGGGCGAATGCATCTATCACAGTGTCGAGGAGCGCAAGAAAGCTTTGAAGGCCGTCATGGAGGAAGTCGGCGGACAGCTGGCGGTCATAGCCCATGTCGCTTGCAACAACACGAGGGACAGCGCCGAATTGGCGGCATATGCGGAGCATTTGGGCGTGGATGCCATCGCCTCCATTCCGCCTATTTATTTTCATCTGCCCGAATATGCCATTGCCGATTACTGGAACACAATTTCAGGCGCCGCCTGTAATACGCCGTTTATAATCTACAACATTCCTCAGCTTGCGGGGGTCGCGCTCAGCCATTCCCTTCTCAGGGAGATGCTTAAAAATCCCAATGTCATCGGCGTGAAAAATTCCTCGGTCAGCGTGCAGGATATACGGGATTTCAAGGACATCGGCGGAGAGGATTTCATTGTATTCAACGGCCCCGACGAGCAGCTCGCCGCAGGGCTGATGATGGGCGCGGAGGCAGGAATCGGCGGAACCTATGCCGTAATGCCCGAGCTGTTCCTCGCAGTTCGCCGTTTTCTGCAAGCAAATCAGGTCGAAAAAGCGCAGCAGCTTCAGGGCGATATTGTTCGTATCATTGAAGCCATGCTGGGCGGACGCGCGAACCTATACGCCGTAATGAAGGAGTATTTGAAACGGTATAAGGGTCTGGATTTGGGCGGCGTTCGCGCACCTCTGACAGGGCTTTGTCCGCAGGACGACCGCATTGTGACACAGACGGCAAGCATGATCGAAGCAGCCGTAAAAAAGTACGGCGCACTGTAATGAAAATTAAATAAAGCGGCAAAACTGCCGCAAAATAACCATCGGCTCAGCCGGTGGTTTTTTATCGGCATAAAAATACCGCCGGGGATTGCTCCGCAGCGGTTGGATGAAAATGATTTACTTGCAAAACGACAAATCATGATATACTTTACCTTATACTACCGGATTTACCGGCAGCGGTCTGTGCTTTGCAGTGTAATAATCACACTCAATTCGAATGACACTGACAATTGAAACAAGTTGCTCGTTAAACTCAAAATCCTTACCGGTTTGTGTTTTCATCAATGCACTCATTGCCTTCATTTTTTCTTGGGACACTTCCACAATCTTTGCAGTTCCAAATCCGTCAAGAGAATAATAGCTGCAACCGTATTGGCAAGCCACTTTTCCCTTAAACAGTTGAACATCACACTCGATTTGAACACAACAATCAGGATTGTTTCTGATGATGTCAAGTTTGCGACCTTTCAATGCACCATGCACATAAAAAACAAGTTTGCCGTCTTCAAAAGCATAGCCGTAGTTCATGGGAACGATGTAAGGTTTTCCTTGATCCACTAAGCCGAGGTGCAAAATCTTGCCCGAATCAAGTATATGTATGATTTCATTAAGTTCCGTTACTTCTCTGTCTCTTCTGCGCATGAGTATCCTCCGAATTATACGTCTGATATAATTTTCATTGATTTTAATAATAAAATCAATCCTATGCTGTTCTCCGCGAGCTTCAAATTATCATTTTAAATCTCAAATATTATACCATATACTTTGTGAATTTTTCTACCTAAAAACTCGGGAGAAACAGTTGCGGCACAAGATGTTTCCCTCACCGCAGTTATAAAAGCGTCCGATTTTCAGCCTTTTTCCACGATTGTCTCGACAGACTGCGATCTGCCTGCTACTGCGCCGGATTGGTCGGGCGAAAAGGAAAAGACGGTTGCAAGAATTAAAATCAGGACATATACGGCAATAACGCCGCCGACGATGAAGGCTATCGCTTTCCAGACTCTTCTCGCCCGCCTGTTTTTGATTGCAAGCTGCTCGTTGATTCGGGAAAGCTGTTCCGCCAAATCGTCCGGCTGTTCTTCCTCTTCGATTTTAGAACCGAGCAGCCGGCTTACCAGCACCTCTAAAATCTCCGCCAGCTTTATCAGCAGCTCGGAGTCGGGAACGGAAAGACCTTTTTCCCATTTTGAAACGGTCTGCCTTACGACATTCAGCCTTGCCGCCAGCTCTTCCTGTGTGATACCTTTCTTCTTTCGAAGCGCTTTTAAGTTATCTTGAAATTATCTTGAAACATAGTGAATTCCTCCTTTGCACTCTCATTATAGTGCAGGAAGCGGCGTTGCTTCAAGCAACGCAAATTAACATTGCCCGCTTTTGCGTTCTTACAAGAATATTTTACCATGTCTTTTTGAATTTTTCTACCTCCCGCGTATATCAGCGCTTTGCAAGCATCGCCGTCTCGGAATAATCTCTATGCGAATTAACTTTTCCCGCAGAAGCAATGCGGAGGGCAGAAATTCAAGCAGGTGTTGCACCTCCCGGCAACATTGACGTAAAAAAAATAACCGAGCGATAAGATTCGGGTCTTGCCGCTCGGTTTGTTAATTGCCGAAATATCATGTCACTGTAACGTCAATGACTTCTCTTTGCCTTTATGACGCCTTTAAGTGTCTCAAATGCGTGGAGGGAGCCGAAAATGCAAAAGCGGACAGAGCCGCGCAGATAATAACCGCGAGCATCAAAACGGCTGCGGCAGCCGCCGATATCTTTCTGTTCATATTTCTCCTCCGTTTCAATTAGCCTATGCTAACCGCAGTGCAAAAATCAAACGCCGTTTCGGCGTCACCGTACTCCCTGTTAATTAGCGTCGGCTAATTGCAAATTTTAAAGTCAACCGGTTAGCCATCGCTATCCGGTTCGACATTATTGCACCAATCATTCGGCTTTATGTCAATATCCTCGGCAAAATTCCATATATCTGCCTTTTTTCGCGCTGAGTTAAGCGCAAAAATTATGAAAAACAGATATCGTTTTAATGAACGTCCGAGTCAGTACAAAGCTAATTGCATACATCGTACAGACTGTTTTTTCGGCGCAGAAATCGGAGTAATTTTATCTGTTAAATTTTATTTCTTGACCTCGCGTCTTATCCCGAGCTTCTCGGAAAGCTTCATAAGGTTCTCGATATCGCCGCCGACGAGTCTGCCGTCCTTATTCGGCGGAAGATTGATAACCGCAAGGTTCTGCGCGTCAAAAAGCGTTTTGCAGTTCTCGGCAACCTTGTCAACGTCCATGAGAGGCTTTCTCTCATAGGTGTCGGAATAGAACCAGTTGCCCGAGCTTCTTGAGCAAATGGTATATTCAAAGGGCATATAGTATTCTTTCCCGTTGAATGTATAGACCTTCGGGTCATCCGCGCGGCACATATGCGGATCCCAAAGCCTGAAATCGGACGGAAACATACTTATCGGATCACCGTAACTGTATTTTTCGGGGAGATATGTCTTGTCGGCTGCGGCTTTAGTTTCCTTATATTTGCCGATAGTGATATTTACGCCTATCTGACACTGCGGCTGATTTGTCTTGACAAGATTGTATATTCTGTCAAGCCCCCATTGGCGGCAAGCCTTTTCCCAGCCGCCGTCCAGCCACAGCTCAACCACCTCGCCGTATCTGCCGTCGGTGAGCTCCGACAATTGTCTCAACATATATTCAACATATTTTTCGTCGTCGCTGTAGCATTTTTCGTGCCTGTCCCAAAGCGAATAATAAAGCCCGAGCTTTACTCCGTACTTTTTGCACGCCTCAGAAACCGCCTTGACGACGTCGGTTTTTACGGGCGAATAATTTACGGAATACTCCGTAGTGTCGGTGTCCCAAAGGCAAAAGCCGTCATGGTGCTTTGTGATGAGCACAACATAGTTCATGCCCGCTTCGTATGCGGTTCCGATCCATTGCTCGGCGTCGATTGCGCTCGGCCTGTAGCTGTCAACCGGCAGCTTTCCGTTTGACCATTCTGTATTGTTGAAGGTGTTTATGCCGAAATGGATAAACATTCCGAATTTGCGCTCGATCTGAGCCGACTGATACTCATTCGGCACGGTCGAGGGAATTTGCTCGATAGGATAACTGCGCTCGGGATACGGTTTCTTTTTTTCAAAAAACATATCGCACCTCATTTGATATATTTGATTGCACGGTTTTCGTCCTGCTTCGAGGGAATTATAGCATACCTTTAGGCTTATTTCCACCGCTTTCCGAAGAAACGTTTTTATTTTGACGCGTATTCAATCCGAGCCAAAACAAAAAGTGCAACCGCTCGCTTTGCTCACGGTGAAATAATTTGCTTCGTGAATTGTGATATTTGATGCTTTGCATCAAGTGAAATGAAATAAATCCTCACCGTCGCAGCGATTTCACACGCCGCAGGCGTATTTCACGCCCGCAGGGCATTTCACAAATCCCGAAAGGGATTTATTTCGTTGAAAAAAGCACTTGCAAATGCAAGTGCTTTTTTCATGGTGGACACGCACGGACTCGAACCGTGGACCTCTTGCGTGTGAAGCAAGCGCTCTAACCAGCTGAGCTACGCGTCCTAAAAAATAAAGATGTCAGAATCCAGATCAAACGAATTCTGATCTGCCGATTGCGACATCTGTTTGGTGGCTCTGGTGACCCGGACGAGAATCGAACTCGTGTTACCGCCGTGAAAGGGCGGTGTCTTAACCGCTTGACCACCGGGCCAAATATGGTAGCGGAAATAGGACTTGAACCTACGACACTTCGGGTATGAACCGAATGCTCTAGCCAGCTGAGCTATTCCGCCATGTAATACATGAATGTTGCTAACCGAAATCAGCAAGATTTATTATAGGGCAAAAAGGACGATTTGTCAACACTTTTTTTAAATTTTTTCAAAAAAGTTTTTATTATTTTAAGAATCCGCTTTTCGGGCAGAAAATACATTTTTCCGCCCGAAATCACGAAGTAAATTTTAACAGTTTGTCAATTATTCAAGAAAAGCCGCACCGATAATGCCTGCATCATTGCCAAGGCTTGCCTTGCAGATGACTGTCTGCTTATCGTTATGCTTTGTATATCTTTCCTTTTCAACAATTGTGCGGAGCGGAGCAAGAAGATTTTCGCCCTGATTTGAAATACCGCCGCCGATACAAAGGATGTCAGGCTGGAAGATATTGATAATGTTTACAAGACCGCAAGCGAGATAACCGATATACTCGTCAATTACGGCTTTGGCATTTGCATCACCTGCAAGAACAGCATCAAACGCAGTCTTGCCTGTAACCTTGTTAATATCACCGTCACATGACTTGAGCATATAGCTGAAGTCGAAGTTCTCCTTGAGGATTTCCTGCTTTGTGAGGTTAATAAGACCTGTTGCAGACGCATACGCCTCCCAACAGCCCTTTCTGCCGCACGCACATTCCTTACCGTCTTTAACGATAACCATATGTCCAAGCTCAGCGCCTGCATAGTTAGAACCGCTGTAAATCTTGCCGTTAATAATGATACCGCCGCCGATACCTGTGCCGAGTGTTATTGCAATCGCATTTTTTGCACCCTTTGCACTGCCTGCAAGATACTCACCGAGGGCAGCAGCGTTTGCATCGTTTTCAACGCAAATCTTTGTATTGAGTCTTTCCTCCATCATCTTGACAACTTGCCAGTTATGGAAGAAAAGATTAGCCGAATACTCTATAACGCCTGTTTTCGGATTAACCGCACCCGGTACACCGATACCGATTGACTCAATATCATCAATTGTGAGTTTTGCTTTTTCAATTGCCTTTAATGCAACATCTGCCATACTGTCGCAGATTTCGCTTTCGGGGCGGGGGACATTTGTTTTACAGCTTGCCTTTGCGATAATTTCGTAATTTTCGTCAACAACACCGGCTACAATGTTTGTTCCGCCCAGATCAATTCCGAGTCTGTACATAAACTGTCGGCACATCCTTTTCTTTTATTTTATGCAAATATTTATGATTTATCAATTATGAATGATAAGAGTAGTTAGGAGCTTCTTTTGTAATCTGAATATCATGCGGATGGCTTTCACGCAGACCTGCACCTGAAATCTGAACAAATCTTGCCTTTTCATGAAGATCCTTGATTGTTGCACAGCCTGTGTAACCCATACCTGCACGAAGTCCGCCGAGCATCTGATAAATTGTGTCTGAGAGCGGTCCCTTGTAAGGTACACGGCCTTCAACACCTTCGGGAACAAACTTGTTGTTACTTGCCTGGAAGTATCTGTCTGCACTGCCTTTGCCCATTGCTCCGAGACTGCCCATGCCTCTGTAAACCTTAAACTGTCTGCCCTGATAGATTTCGTTGTCTCCGGGGCTTTCGGCACAACCTGCAACAAGTGAACCGACCATTACAACACTGCCGCCTGCGGCAAGTGCCTTAACGATATCACCGCTGTACTTGATACCGCCGTCTGCGATTACAGGAATACCGTACTTTGACGCTTCACAAGCAGCATCATAGATAGCTGTAATCTGAGGAACACCGATACCTGCAACGATTCTTGTTGTACAGATAGAACCCGGTCCGATACCAACCTTAATAGCGTCTGCACCGGCATCAATAAGAGCCTTTGCTGCTTCTGCCGTAGCAATGTTACCTGCGATAAGAGGAAGGTTCGGATATGCTTTCTTAACCTTTGCAACAGACTGAACAACATTTGAGTTGTGACCGTGTGCAGAGTCAAGAACAACAACATCAACCTGTGATTCAACAAGAGCCGCAACTCTGTCAAGAACATCCTTTGTGGCACCGATAGCGGCACCGCAGATGAGTCTGCCCTTGTCATCACGGGCAGAGTTGGGATACTGAACGCTTTTTTCAATATCCTTAATTGTGATAAGTCCCTTAAGACTGCCATCCTTGCCGACAATCGGGAGCTTTTCGATTCTGTGCTCACGGAGAATCTGCTGAGCCTGCTTAAGAGTTGTGCCAACAGGAGCAGTAACAAGGTTTTCGTGCGTCATAACAGCAGAAATCGGCTGTGCAAAATCGGCGCCTGTCATAAAACGCATATCACGGTTTGTAATAATGCCGACAAGCTTGCCGTCACGGCAAATCGGAACACCTGAAATTTTGTACTTACCCATAAGTTCATCTGCATCTCTTACTGTGTTCTCTGGAGAAAGGAAGAACGGATTAACGATAACACCGTTTTCACTTCTCTTTACTCTGTCAACCTGATCTGCCTGCTTTTCAATTGACATATTCTTATGAATAATACCAACGCCGCCCTCACGAGCCATGGCAATTGCCATATCTGTTTCGGTAACGGTATCCATAGCGGCAGTCATAAGCGGAGTATTAAGCTTGATTGTTTTGGTAAGATGAGTTGACACATCAACATTCTTGGGTTCAACATCTGATTCGCCCGGAATGAGAAGAACATCGTCGAATGTAAGGCCCTTCTTGCCAAATTTTTCGTCATAACTTGTATTCAGCATATTATTCCTCCATACTACAAAATTCGATTTTTATTGTTACCTATTATTATAACAAATCGACCTGTGATTATCAAGACGGAAAAAGTTATTTTAAACGAAAATTTTTTCAAACATTTCAATCGAGCGTTCAAGGATTCCACGCATATAGGCTATGGCGATCCCGTAGTTTGTGAACGGAACTCCGCTTTCAATCGAACGGTTCATTCGGCTGATTACCTCTCTTGAATTGAGCATACACGCACCGCAATGGATTACAAGTGAAAATTCCGACAAATTATTCGGGAAACCTTTGCCTGAGCTTGTCACGATTTCAAAATTTTTACCCGTGTAATTTTTCAGCAATCGGGGAAGTTTTACCGTGCCGATGTCATCACATTGCCTGTGATGAGTGCAACCCTCGCTGATGAGAATTTTGTCGCCGTCATTAAGCGACTCAATTGCCCTTGCACCGTTTACGGCAGTTTTCAGAAATCCCTTGTACCTCGCCATAAGAATTGAAAACGAGGTCAGTTTGATATCGTTCGGCACAATCTCTGAAACAGGCTTAAATACCTGACTGTCGGTTATGACGAGCTTTGGTTTTGTACCGAGATTTTTCAGAGTATCGGCAAGTTCGCTTTCACGCACACAAACAGGGATTGCTCCGCTGTCGAGCAAATCACGGATAACCTGCTGCTGCGGAAGAATTATTCTGCCCTTGGGGGCGGCGGAGTCAATCGGGATTACAAGCACAACAAAGTCATTTTTATTAACAAGGTCACCGCAAAGCCTTTTGTCGGATTTTTGTGCGTTTACAACTTTTGCGATTTTATCCTTTAAAAGTTCGATATTCGTGTTGTTTTTTGCACTTACAAAGATTTTACCGTCAGTAGTATTGTCAAGCAAATCGCATTTGTTGAACACAATAAGATACGGAATTTTCTTCTCTTCAAAAAGCGATACAAGTTCGTTTTCAACCGAGGTCATTCCGATTGTTCCGTCAACCACAAGCACGGCAATGTCAACACGGTTCAGCACGGCTTTTGTGCGTTCAACACGCATTGTGCCGAGAGTTCCTCCGTCATCAAAGCCTGCCGTGTCGATTATCACAACAGGACCGAGCGGTAGAAGCTCCATTGCCTTTTCCACAGGATCGGTTGTTGTGCCTTTTTTGTCCGATACAAGCGACATGTTTTGATTTGTGACCGCATTCACAACGCTTGATTTTCCTGCATTTCGTCTGCCGAAAAATCCGATGTGCAGTCGTTCCGACGATGGTGTATCATTCATTCCCATTACGCCCTCCGTCAAAATCTGAAATCTCTTTTATTGTTGTTTCTTATGTCAAAGATATGTTCTTTGGCAATGGTGCGGACTTTTTCGTTGGGGATTTTTTCGAGTTCCTGTTCAATGAGTTTTTGACCGACATTTCTTGTATCATCGCTTGCATAATCAACAAGATATTCTTCAAGCGTCATAAGGGCGTTGGGGTGGCAACAGTTCTGAATCTGACCGCTCTTGCAAAGCGACATAAAGCGGTCGCCCGTTCTGCCTTCTCGGTAACAGGCGGTGCAGAATGACGGAATATAGCCGAGATTCATAAGCCACCTTACAACCTCATCAAGACTGCGGTTGTCGGAAACATCAAACTGAGCCGAATTTTCTTCTTCCGATTCGGGTTCGTCATATCCTCCTACGCTTGTGCGTGAGCCTCCGCTGATCTGAGAAATGCCGAGTTCAAGCACCTTTTTGCGAACGCTTTCGCTCTCTCGGGTTGAAATAATCATACCTGTGTAGGGGACTGCAATTCTGATAATTGCGACTATTTTGGCAAAGGTTTCATCGTCAATTCCGTTGTCAAAATCATCGGGATTTATATCGTCTGCCGCCTTGATTCGGGGAACGCTGATTGTGTGCGGACCGACGCCGTGAACAGCCTCAAGATGTTCTGCGTGCATAAGAAGTCCTGCAAGTTCATAGCGGTAGAGCTCAAGCCCGAAAAGCACACCAATTCCCACATCATCAATACCGCCCTGCATAGCTCTGTCCATTGCCTCTGTGTGGTAATTGTAGTTATGCTTGGGACCTGTTGGGTGGAGCTGTTCATAACTCTTTTTATTGTAGGTTTCCTGAAAAAGAATGTATGTGCCGATTCCGGCTTCCTTGAGCTTTTTATAATTTTCAACGGTTGTTGCGGCAATGTTCACATTAACCCGTCTGATTGCGCCGTTCTTGTGATTGACCGAATAAATGGTCTTTATGCAGTCGAGAATATACTCAATCGGGTTGTTTACGGGATCTTCGCCTGCCTCAATTGCAAGACGCTTGTGTCCCATATCCTGAAGTGCGATAACTTCTTTTCTGACCTCATCCTGTGTGAGTTTATTACGACAGATGTGCTTGTTCTTTGCATGATACGGACAATAGACACAGCCGTTTACGCAGTAGTTTGAAAGATAGAGAGGGGCGAACATGACAATTCTGTCACCGTAAAAATCCTTCTTAATTTGACGGGCAAGGTTGTAGATTTCTTTGATTCTCTCCTTATCTTCACAAGCTAAAAGAACGCTTGCCTCACGGTGATTGATACCCTTTTTGAGCCTTGCTTTTTCGATTATTTTATCGACAAGTTCAAGGTTATTTTTATTTTCATCGGCAAATTTCAGGGAATCAAGAATCTCCCCGTCATTGATAAACTCCTCCGCTTTGAGTGAATTTTTATCGTATCTAATCATAATAATCATCATAGCCTTTCAGGCAACAAACAGTTTATTAAAAATCACCTAATTAACCCGCGTTGCCTAAACAGGCGTAAATGATGATTTCAGCCATCTCAAAATTATGCCAAAGGCAAATTTTGAGGGCAATATATAGTGTGATTTTTCACACTATTTCTCTGTATAATCTCCTCGGTCGGTCACGATTTCACAGCCGATTTTTTTCATTCTGTCTGCAAGACAGCCGATACACT
>OLGV01000420.1_pt1 | contig 18072 bp, 17 predicted proteins | sample 1605761 | NCBI WGS metagenome assembly OLGV01 (sample SAMN03283245) | human gut metagenome | biome: human-associated habitat; material: feces | host: Homo sapiens | place: Peru | collected 2012
TGCCGCGCGTCAGATGATAGGAAACACGCTGGCCCTCCTCCAGGCAGCGATAGCCGTTCAGGTGGATAGCAGAAAAATGCACGAAAATCTCCTGCCCATTGCCTGCTGTGATAAAACCATATCCTTTATTATTATTAAACCATTTTACTGTACCAATACTAAGCATAAGCGAGCACCTTCTTCTATAAATATTATTCTAACAGCTGTTGTAAGAGATTATAGCACATAACATGACAGAATACAAGAAATATTCAGAAAATTAAAAACAAAAAATTAGAGTAAGAAAAATTCTTACTCTAAGATGCTCCATTTGTCAAAGATATGCAGATTATTGCTGTAAAGCTGTATCCAGCGGCCGACGAGAATGGCTGCGGCAATCGTGCCTACGCCTACGCCGCGCATAGCACCGAAGTGCATGATAGCGACCAGCGTACAGTCGAAGCAGTTTTTGATGATGCTGAATTTAATCTTACTGATAAAGGAAATAACCAGTACGATACCTTCACCTGCAGCAACGAAAATTTTGGCACGGATGCAGAGAAAAACACCGAAGGCAAGGATGATGGTACTCAGTATGCAGTCAAACCATTGCCAGAGCAACGTATCAGGTGCTACCCAGTCCAGCAGGCTCATTGAAAAATCTATGCAGTAGCCGAAGGCGAGCAGTGTTGCCAACTGGCCCAACAGCTTACGCCAGTAAAATTGCCGCAGCAGGATGGGCTGGGCGATGATAAAAAGTAAATTCATGACGATGGTTATTTCACCTATGCTCCAGGGCATGAACATACTCAGAACCCATGGTACGCTGGAAATAGGTGAAGTACCTAAATCGGCCTTACAGGAAAGAGCGATGCCGATGGTCATGGTAAAGATACCGACAAGAAACATGCAGCAGCGCTGTGGAAAAAATTGCTTATGCAAGCTAAAACACCTCTTTGAAAAAAATAAAAGACGCTTATGTACAGCAATTAATGCCAGACAAGAGCGTTATTAATATTATACCATTTTTATATGAAATGCGCAATGCTGAGCTTTGTAAGGCGTAAAGCCTTTGCTTTTCAGCGGTTGATGTAGTACAATAATATATTGAAGAAATATATCCATAAAGGAGGATAACCTGTGATTCGTAAAACATCTGCCATGGTTGAGGCCGGTATTTTAGCTGCCGTTGCCATCGTTATGGCTTTAATAAGTATGTATGTGCCTGTGCTGGGTGCTTTCGTTAATTTCGTCTGGCCCCTGCCTATCGTCATCTGCGGCTGCCGTCACGGACTGAAATGGAGCATTATGACGCTGCTGGTTGCCACCGTGATTATCGCGATGATTATAAGCCCGATTAATGCCTTTTTCCTGGCGGCTATTTTTGGCCTTTTGGGCCTGATTTTAGGCGAGTGTATGCGACGTCATCTGCCGCCGATGAAAATGATGCTTTATGGCAGTGTTGGCGCAATAATTGCGCTGGTCCTGAACATTGTGCTGAGCTTCTGGGTATTGGGCATTGACCCGATTGAGATGATGTTCAGCTCCTTCCACCAAAGTCTGGAGCAGCTGACAGTTTATTATCGCGAGCATGGTATGAGCGAGGCTGATATCAAAAAGACTGTCGACGGTTATGCTGAAATGCTGCGCATGATGCGCATTATCATGCCGGGTGCTTTCTTTATGTGTGCGCCTTTGATGGCCTTTGTAAACTACATGGCTGCCAAAAAGATTTTGACGAAGCTGGGCGAAAGCTTTGAAGCCTTCCCACCGTTTACAATGCTGCAGGTTCCCGGTTGGATTTTGTGGCCCTATGCTGCGTCTTTGTTTGCGGTAACCTATTACTATCAGCATGATCAGGCCAGCTGGATGTATACGCTGTCTGTCAATGTGCAGACTGTCTGCAGCTTTGTGCTGGTTTTGCAGGGCATCGTGCTGCTGTACTGGTTTGTAGAAACAAAGCACAAGCCGCGTTGGTGGGCCAATATCGGTATAGCGCTGCTCTTTATAGTGCCTATCTTTACTCAGATTATGGTTTATGTAGGTGCCTTTGATATTGTTATGGACTTCAGGAAAATCCGTCCTGCAAGCAGATTCAGAAAACAAAATTAAAGTTCGGCCGCCTGTGCCGGATTTGAGGTGAAAATAATGTTCAGTAGGTTTAATCGGAATATGAATTCCAAAGCGGATACTAATATTTATTTGCTGATAATTGTGCTGCTGGCAGTATTGGTCTGCTATTTGCAGCCTAAGCTGATTATTCCGGCGCTGATTATTTTTGGTATTATCTACTATTTCAGTCGCCAGAACCTTATCAACAGGGAAATCTTTTTCAGCAGCTATCTGGATAATATTATCCGCAATATTGAACGTACCAACCATTTTGCGGTGCGCAAGCTGGATGTAGGTATTGCTGTTTTTTCTAAGGATGGCAAGCTGCAATGGAAAAATGAATTATTTTCCTCCTGGACCGGAAAAAGCAATCTGGAGGGCAAAAAGCCGGAGGAGATTCTGCCGTTGGCGCAGAATGCCTTTGAGCTGATGCGCGTGCGTGATGGTGAGCAGGTTATCCAATTTGAGGATCACTATTACCGTATGCGCTATTACAGTGTAGAAACGCAGGAGCATCATAACAAAAAGGAAGATACCTCCAGCGGTCTGATGCTGTTTTTAACAGATGTTACAGATTATGAACTGCTGCGTCAGAAATGCAGCAATGATAAGCTGTGCCTGGCCTATGTGCGCTTTGATAACTACGAAGAGGTTATGCGTGGTTTGAGTGAAACCAATATGGCTAACTTAAATGGCGAAATCAATGAGCTGCTGACGAAGTGGGCTGCCTCCAAGCAGGGCTTTATATGCCGCATGAATAAGGAAAGCAGCTTGATGGGCTTTTACCAATCTGCCGTTATGGATATGATGGAAGATAAGTTCATGATTCTTGATAAGGTGCGCGAAATCCGCAGCGGCAATAAAATACCGCCGACCGTAAGCATTGGTGTAGCCTGCGATGGCGTTACGCTGGAGGAGCTTATCGGCAACGCCAACAAAAGCTTGTATTTGGCATTGGGACGCGGCGGCGACCAGGCTGTTGTTATGAAGGATAAGAATACGCAGTTCTTTGGCGGCACGAGCAGTGTCGGTGCCAAAAGTACGCGTGTGCGTGCCCGTATTGTGGCGCAGACGATTCATGAGCAGATGCTGCAGGCTGACCGTATTTTTGTTATGGGACACGTGAACGAGGATTATGATGCCATCGGTGCTACCATTGGTATGGCTAAGCTGGGACTGTCGCTGGGCAAGGAAACATTTATTGTCAGCAGCGAGCATAATGCCTATTATAAGCGTATTACCGAAGTGCTGGATAACGAGAACATCATTCTTTCGGCTAACGAGACCAAGTATATAGATATAATGTATAGTGGCGCAGATGCTTTACCGCTGATTACCAATAAGAGCCTTTTGGTTATCGTAGACCATCACCGTGAGGTGCTTTCTGCCAGCAAGGCAGTGCTGCAGGCGGCTAAAAACCGTATTATCATCGACCATCATCGTCGTGCAGAAGATATTATCGGTGATACAACACTGCTGTATCTGGAGCCTTCCAGCTCGTCTACCAGTGAGCTGGTAACGGAGCTGATTGGTTATTTTGATGACAGACTGGATATTACTCCGGCGGAGGCAACTGCCTTGTATGCAGGCATTGTCCTGGATACGAAAAACTTTAATGTGCAGACAGGCGAACGTACCTTTGAGGCTGCCGCTCTGCTGCGCCGCTGCGGTGCTAACCCGAATCTGATACGCCAGTTGTTTAAGGATGATCTGAGCTTTGTACAGCAGAAGGCTAAGCTGATAGCCGGAGCTAAAATGCCGATACCCGGGTTATCCATTGCAATTATGCGCAATGCCGATAATGATACTATGTCTTCCGTGCTTGCCGCGCAGACAGCAGATACTCTGATTACCATTGAGAGTGTAGCTGTAGGCATGGCAATTGTTGAATATAAAGATGGTTCCCTGAGCATAAGTGCCCGCAGTGACGGCAGCGTCAATGTGCAGGTAATTATGGAAGAGCTGGGCGGCGGCGGTCATCAGACGGTGGCCGGTGTGCAGCTGGCAAATAAACGTGCCAGGGATGTAGAAGCGCAGATTATCGCGCTGACTAAAAAACAGTTAGAGGAGTGTCGAACAGATGAAAGTAATTCTTTTACAAGATGTTAAAAGCTTAGGCAAAAAAGGTGAAATCGTAGAAACCGCCGAAGGTTATGGCCGCAACTACCTGCTGCCGCGTAAATTGGCTAAGGAAGCTACCGCTGCTAACCTTAACCAGGCTAAACAGGACCAGGCAACCGCTAAGCATCGTGCAGCTCAGGCTAAGGATGAGGCTGTTGTTCTGGGCGCGCAGGTAGAAAAGGTTGTAGTAACCATGAAGGTACGCGTGGGCGAAAACGGTAAAATGTTTGGTTCCGTAACCTCCAAGGATGTTGCCGAAGCTTTGATTAAGCAAACCGGTCTGAACATTGACCGTCGTAAAATTGAGCTGAAATCTGCAGTTAAGGGCCTGGGTGAATACACCGCTGTTGCTAAGCTGCACACCGATGTAACTGCTACCTTCAAGGTTATGGTAGTTGCTGAATAATTTCAGAGCGAAGCTGATGCGTGTGGCAGTCGCCGGTGGCGGCTGCCGCTTTTTCTTGTGGGCCCTGTTACCTTCCACTCTTGACGGCTGCAAGGGCATGATGTTGCCATGGCTGGCGGTAGCTAGGAAAAATTAACTTTTCCTAAGTAATTTATATCACAGGTACTTCCTTTTTTGATTATTTAGGTGTAAAATATTTGCTGTTACGCAATTGTTTTTGAATACTTGCGGAATATATGAGAATACAGGTCAAAAGATGATTTTGACCGACGAGAGATTTAAAAAAAACTAAGCTAATCTGCAATGAGAATTATGAGAGAATGAGAGGGATGCAGATGGAAGTAGCAGGCTTTTTGGCCTTAGGTATTTTAGTTGGCTTATTGGGGGCGCTTTTAGGCATTGGCGGCGGTATGGTGATTGTACCGCTTCTGGTGTTTGCTTGGCATTATGAGCCGCAGCTGGCCATCGGTACTTCGGTGCTGGTGGTATTGCTGAATGCTGTTTCGGGGACTTGGGGGTATATCAGGCAGAAGAAGGTTTGCGTAGATGCGGCCTTGAAATTTGCCGTGGCTACCGTTCCCGGTGCACTTTTAGGCAGCTATGCCGCAGAATATCTGCAGGGCAGGCTTTTTTATCTGGTGTTTGGCGCTTTCTTTGTGCTGGCAGCGATAAATATGTATCGTAAGGCCAATAAGGAGGCGGCGGGTAAGACGGCCGACGAGGTGCCGGAAGTCTATAACTGGAAGCTGGGCGTTCTTTGCAGCGTCGGTGTGGGCTTTTTAGCCAGCATTTTGGGTATAGGCGGCGGTATCGTCCACGTTCCCTTTATGGTTTATGTACTGAATTTCCCGGTGCACGTGGCCATTGCTACTTCTACCTGCATTTTGGCAGTTTCCTCGCTTGCAGGCTTAGTTTCGCATGCTATGTTGGGGCATATTGTGTGGACCAGCGGCTTGGCGATTGGTGCGGGTGCCTTTGTCGGTGCTCAGGGCGGTGTAGCCTTGGCGCAAAGGCTGCAGTCCGGCATTTTGATGAAGCTGGCGAGCGTACTGGTGCTGATTACCGGCATTAAATTTTTGATGAATGCTCTATAAAGTGCAGTATATTTATAATTAAATATACTGCAGTAATAAGAGTTCAGTTTTGCATAAAAATGTGAGGTCAGATGCAAAAGTAATGACATCCGGAAGTTGAAAAATGCTATTGCCGTTGTTATGAAGAAGGCAGATATGTAAATGCAGTATGGAGCTTGCTGAAGATACGCAAAAGCAGTCGCAATCATCGTTGATGATAAAGCGACTGCTTTTTTTTGCTGTCTGCGGCAACGCTTCAGGCGTTGCTTAGCATTATGTTTGTGTAAGTTGTGCAGAATACCGATATTAAAACTGAGCATAGTAAATTGACGAGAAATGAATATACTAATAAGCTCAGATGTAGGTATAATACTACACATAACCTATTATTTGCATATATATTGGAGGTATTCACAATGAACGAACGTTATAAATTAAATGCACAGCTGGCGCTGGCCTTTCATCCGGAGCTGGACTTAGCAAAAAGTACGGCTATCTACGAATATTTTGTCAGCCTCTGTGCTGCAAAATAATTACAGCTTCAGATAAGGCTTCAGCACGGTAAACAGTGTGTCTAAGGCCGGATACAGTTTATCATCCGCCAGACCGGTGTAATTCATCAGCAGGGTGTGCGAGCTGTCACCGACCTTTTCATGATAATAGTCCGAAAGAAATTTAATCTGAATGCCCTTGGCGGCTGCAGCCTGCACAAGCTGGGAATCCTTGGCATCGGTAGCAAGATGCAGCAGAAAATGCAGACCGCTGTCCTCGCCTTCTACCGTAAGTGCGGGAGCAGCGTCGGACTGCGTGAGGTACTGCAGCAGACGGTCGCGTTTGCTGCGGTAGTAGGTGCGCATGCGGTTGATGTGGCGTTCAAAATAACCATCCTCGATAAATTTAGCGAGCGTAAACTGCTCAAAATTAGATACAGTACAGGAATAAAAGCCCAGCTTGTCATAAAACAGCGATGCCAGGTGCGGTGGCAGCAGCATGTAGCTGATACGGAAGGTTGGTGCCAGCGTTTTGGAGAAGGTATTGATATAGATAACCTTTTCTTCGGTATCAATGCTTTGCAATGGCGGAATAGGCTTGCCGAACAGGCGGAATTCGCAGTCGTAATCATCTTCGATGATATAACGGCTGCTTTTTTTTGCTGCCCAGTGCAGTAATTCGTAGCGACGGCTGACGGGCATAACAATGCCGGTAGGGAATTGGTGCGAAGGGCTGATGTGCAGAATATCGGCACCGCTGTTTTCCAGAACGTCGGCGCGGATGCCCTGGGCATCCATCGGCAGATAACGGCAGAAAACATCGTTGGCCTGATAAGCTGCTGCCAGCTGCGGATAACCGGGGTTTTCCAGTGCATAGACGTGGCTGCGCCCCAAAAGCTGTACGATAAGATTATACAGCGTCTGCGTGCCTGCGCCGATGATAATCTGCTCGGGCGCAATGTTCAGGCCGCGGAACTGGTAAAGATGGTGGGCGAGCGCCTGACGCAGCGGCAAAACGCCGCCAGCGCTGGTGTCGCTGATGAGAGCGTGCTCGTCTGCTGTGGTGAGCGTGTTGCGCAAAAGGCGTGCCCAGATGTTATAGGGAAAGGTGTCCGGCGGAACGCTGCTTTTGGCGAAGCTGACGCTTTGCGCCGTTGCTTGTGGTTTAAATGACGGCGCTGCTTTGCGTTCTGCCTTTAACGGCAGAGGCTGCTGCTCAATGCGCGCCACGTAGTAACCGCGCTTGGGCTGCGAATAGATATAGCCTTCGACAACGAGCTGGGCGTAGGCATTTTCCACGGTGATGAGGCTGATGCCTAAATTTTTGGCCAGCATGCGCTTGGAAGGCAGCTTTTCCTCGGCATGCAGGACGCCGTTGGTGATATCATTTTTGATGCATTTGTAAAGATGAGCGTACATGCTCTCTCCCTGTAAGTCGGCAAAGCTGTAGGTTAGCATAGCAGAAAATCCTTTCTGACAGAAAAGCCCAAGAATAATTTTTGACTATAATGAAATTCGGTATATCGGATAAATTGATAAGTTCAGATGAAAATATCATACTATGTATCGGGAAAAAAGTAAAGCAGACGGGGAATAGCCGAAAATAATAAAAAATTTGCTTCTTCCTACCCGAAAAACGCTTTTGGGGTAGGGGCAAATTGCCGGGTTTACCTTATAATAAAATTACCAAAAATACAGTAACTGCAGGAAATGAGGTGCTACTATGAAAAATTTAAAAAAGCTGACACTGTTACATTCCAATGACCTGCATGGTGATTTCCTGGCTGAAAGAATTGATAATAAGCTCGTCGGCGGCGTATCCATGCTTTCCGGCTATATCAATAAAGTAAGAGCAGAAGAAGAGAATGTTATTTACTGCATTGCCGGAGATATGTTCCGTGGCTCCGTAATTGATGCGGAATACAAGGGCGTATCGACCATTGAGATTATGAATCTGCTGGGACCGGACGTTGTGACCATTGGCAATCATGAGGTAGATTACGGTCTGTCGCATCTGCTGTTCATCGAAAAATGCGCTAATTTTCCGATTATCAATGCTAATTTCCATATCCGCACGAATAATAAGCGTCTTTTTCAGCCGTTTTATATCGCGCATATCGATGGCATGAAGATTCTCTTCATCGGCATCATTACCGAGGACGTACTGGCGCAGACGAAGATGGATAAGGTAATCGGTTCCTTTGTAGATATCTGCGAGGCGGCAGAGGAAATCGGCCGTATTTGTAATACCTACAATCCAATCGATATCGATTTTACGATTATTCTTACGCATATCGGCTTTGAAGAGGATAAAAAGCTGGCAGCAATGCTTGATCCCGCTTGGGGTGTTGACGTTATTATCGGCGGTCATTCGCATACCTTTTTGGAGCATCCTGTAAAGGTTAATGATATTCTTATTGTACAGGCCGGAACAGGCACGGATCAGATCGGTCGTTTTGATATCATGGTAGATACCGACCTGAATGCGGTGGATACCTATACCTGGTCGACTGTGCCTATCGATGAAACCCATTGCCCGCGTGATGAGAGCCTGGAAAACTTCATTATGCACTACAAGGATTTGACAGATAAAAAGTACGGCAGACTGGTTACCCGCTTTGCCCGCAAGCTGGAGCATCCTTCCCGAATTCAGGAAACTCCTCTTGGCAGTTTAGTAGCGGATGCGCTGCAGGAGAGCTTGGGCATAGATGTTATGCTGATGGGCTCCGGTGCAATCCGCAGCTATAATCTGGGACCGGTAGTGCTGTACAGCGATTTTACCGAATGCTTCCCCTATGATGAAGCGGTGTATATGCTGCCGGTTACCGGTGAGCAGCTGACGCGCATGATTAAGCGCTTCCTGCGCGAGGAGGCCTTTACCGGCGAGCATACGGAATTTTATCAGCTGTCGCAGGGAATGCACGTAGTATGGAGCCGCAGCGGCCAGTGCTTCAAGGAGCTGACATTTGAGGGCAAGCCGTTGGGAGCGCAGCAGATTTACAAGATTGGTCTGTGTAAATATCACTACAGCAGCCTGAAGCCGTTTTTGGATATTACGCTGGAGGAGGCCGAAGCCAACGGCAGAGTACGCGTGCTGGCGACTTCGTATCGCGATGTGATTGAGGAATACTTTATGACGCATCAGCATCTCAAACGTGAGCTTGAGGGACGTCTGATTATTGAGGAATAAAGGTAATATAATAAGCATAAAAAAAGTATCGTCCCGGCAAAAATGCCGGGACGATACTTTTTAGGGGTATGTAGGAAGAATATGATATGTAAGATGCTAATAAGGCATCTGCAAGCTTAATTATTTACCTCAGATATTAAGCATGATAGTGGCAAACAGTTTGCATCTGCTGAAGAGAGTGTCTACAACAGCAAATTCTTCTGCCGTATGGTTGCGTGCGCCCTGTACGCCGAGAGCACAAATTGTAGGAACGCCTGCAGCTGTAGCATAGGCACTGTCGCTGCCGCCGCCGACTGCTTTGGCTGTCGGTTGCGGTAAATTGCATTCTGCTGCTGCTTCCTGTACTAATTTAAGTAAAGCAGCTGTGCCGGGAACCTCATCCATGGATTGGAATTCCGTAGCAGTCTTGAGAACAGTTTTGGTATCGGGAACGTATTGCTTAGCCGCAATAGCCTGTAATTTGGGTAAAAATTCTTCCAGTAAAGCATAGTCGGTATAGCGTGTATCGCAGGTTAATTTTGCGTAGTCCGGTACGGCGTTGCTGACTGTACCGCCTTCGAATAAACCTACGTTAAAATTAATACCCTTGTCGAAATCGGTTAAGGCTTCGATATCAAGGCCCTTATGCATTAATTCAATGATGGCGCTGCGGCCGTTTTGCGGGTCATTGCCTACGTGCGCGCCGCGGCCATAGGCTTCCATGGTAAATTCGTATCTGCCCTTACGTCTGGTGACAACGCCCTGATCCAAGAAACCGGTTTCAAAGTTAAATGCAGCCAAAGCACCCTTGCTTTCCGCCAAAATTGTTTCGGAAGCATTGCTTAAGTAATGAGCTACTTCTTCGTCGCCTGCGAGTATTACTTTAATACCATGCTTAGTATAATTATTTGCCAAAAGCACTTTTAAAGCTGTCAGCATGATAACAATGCCGCCCTTCATATCAAGGCAGCCGGGGCCGTAGGCTTTTCCGTCAACAATTTTAAACGGACGCTCTGCTACGGTGCCGTCCTTGAATACGGTGTCCATGTGACCTAATAAAACGATAAAATCTTTACTGGTATCGCCAATTTTGCCGACAAGTGTGTTGCCTGCTTTTTCAAATTCAATCTGAGTTGTAGTAAAGTCAAGAGATTTTAAAACAGCTTCGATTTTTTGTGCGATGAAGTCAACGCCTGCTTTGTTGCCGGAACCGCAATCAACGTTAACTAATTCCTGCCAAAGCTGCAGCATTTTTTCCTTTTCGGCGTCTATCTGCTGCCAAATTTTGTTTTTGTCTAATAATGTATCTGACATTGTTTTTGCCCCCTCAAAATAATAAAAGACTAATAAAGGCTAAGATCTTTATTAAAGAATACATCTTTTCGCCTAGTGTGTCAATAGGAGATATATGTGTATATAATTTAAAAATAAAAAGGCTGAGGTTACAGTTTGGTGCTGAACCTCAGTCTTTGGAGGGGGATTTATAATTTTATTTTGTATATTTTGCGTGGGCGTCCTTTGGTTTCAGACATTTCCGAACGGATTTCTTCGGCATAACCATGCTCCGTAAGGCAGGTGAGAATGCGACGGGTGCTGCGGGGAAGAATCTGCAGTATTGTGGCAAGCTCCTGCGCATTAAGCTCATCGCGTCCGTAAATTTTCAACGCATGGCAAATTTTGCTTAAGGTGGCTTGACTGAGAGATGTCTTTTTGCTTACTGCTTCCAGCTGTACGGAGGCATACTGATAATCTATCTGTTGTGCGCTTCCTAAAGGACCGCTGATTGTTTTGTCGTCAAGTACGACATACCAGCTGCCTTTCTGGTCGGCGCAAGCATGCTTTAAAGCAATAACGGCATTATATTCTGCTTCGCGGGCACTGTTGCCTATACCGATACCGCAGGCCCGCAGGCTTTTGTTTAAATCGCGCAGAATTGGCAGTTCGGGCAGACTGGTGAAGCTGTTGGTGAGCTGCTCTAAGCTGCCGCGCGTGGTGAAAATATAAAAATTACCTTCGTTGGCGGGCTTCAATGAGCCGCTGATGTTTTTGGTGTAGCTGATAAGCTTTTGCGAGATAGCGATTTCCCGGCTGTATAAGTCATCTACGGAATAAAAATTATCTTTATCTCCCAGCAGATTAAAGCTGAATACTTGCACGGCAATTTGGCCTTCCCAGAGTTTTTTTATACGGAATTGCGTTAAAATTACGTTTAAAATATTACGTACAGTGACACGCACCGGCATAATACAGAAGGCCGGAATGCCTTCTGACTCCAATAGGCTTTTCACATAGCAGCTTTTGGTGACAGCAGCTTTAGTGATGCCTTTTTTAAAGAGCTCACGATGAAAAGCAGCATATCCGTTGAGCGATAAGGCACCATGTTCATCGGATAAATGATTAATAACGTTATAGTTTATCTGCATATCATCCAGAGCGCGGGTAATGTCATAATAGGGGATTGTATCTATACTTAATTCATCTATTTTAAAGCCTTGGTAAATAGCAGTGCAGAGTGTTTTATAAAAGCTGGCACCGCGGTAAGGAATGTAGTAGACGGGCTTTTGTGCTTTGCCCCAGTTTTTTATATGCAAATAATTTATCTGGTCAAAGACGAGCCAGGAGTCAAACTCCTGTTGGTGGTTATCGATAATATTCAGTGTATGTGTTCCGTCGGGATCAATGAATGCAGTAATTTCGTAGTCATTATATTCTTCTATAACTTCCTGCAGGATATTTATGGTCTCTTCTTCGCCGATAACGCCTAACCTTATTTTCATATGAACCTCCAAGGAATAAAGAATGGATTGTTTGTTATTCCTTATTATAGGATATATTATACACTGAATATAGTTTTGATAAAAGAATTTATTGCTGTTCTAATTCTTTTATTCTATCGATTGCAGCAAGTCCGCAGCCGATGCCGTGGTCATGCAGTGCCAGCAGCTTGTGCGGCTTGATATCAAATTTATCAATCGTAAGCGGAATCTGCGGGCGGATGATGACCGCCTTGCCCTCACGTGCCATTTTTTCAACAGCCTCCAGCTGCTCGTTGTAGAGCTTAGGACGCTGCTCCATGATATCCCACAGCTTGGGATATTTTTTATAAACGGATTTGAGCAGAAATTTGGGCACGCCTTTTTTCTTGCGGTAGCCTTCGTTGCGTGTGAGCACGACAATTAGCTTTTCATAACCTGAGTCGAGTGCTTTTTGGTAGGGAATGGGTGCCAGCAGCGCGCCATCGAGCAGCGCACATCCTTCATGCTTGACAACAGGTGCAACGAAAGGCATGGAGGAAGAAGCGCGCACAGGAATAAAGTCCTGCCCCATTGCTTCCTGGTCGTACCAGACGCTTTCGCCGTTGACGATATCGGTAGCAGCAACCTGCAGTATGCCGGGATAGGAGCGGTAGGCTGCATAGTCAAAGGGGAGCAGCTGCTTGGGAAGCTCCTTGAAGATAAAGTCAAAGCCGAAGATGCTGCCGCTTTTAATCCAGTTGCGCACGCTGAAGTAACGCTTATCGGTGACGTAGTGCTCGATAATCTGACGTGTGCGCAGCGGTTGGGCAGACATATATGATAAGATATTGCAGGCTCCGGCAGAAACGGCGGTGATGTAGGGAAAGGTGAGCTGATGCGCCAAAAAGGCTTCAAACACACCGGCGGAAAACATTCCTCGCATACCGCCGCCCTCCAGAACGAGAGCTGTTTTTTGTAAATGCATAGTAAATTCCTCCTAGTTGCTATTATACACTAGCGGTGGAGAAATACCAATAAAATGTATGGAGGATAATTACATAAAACAAGGAGTACTCTCTTGTAGAATACAGAAGTGTTTAGCCTTATCAGACACTGACGAATTTTATGAAAGCGCATGGGCCAAGAGTTTACTAGTATCGGAACATATAAAAGACGATATACTTAACGCAAGCAAATCCCATTAAAACGGCTTTAGGAATAATTTTTTTGTGAAATTGTTGACAAATACGTGAAAGTGATATAGAATATAGGCATCGAGAGACTATGAGAGAAAAAACAATTTCGTGTATATGTCCATAAAAACGAATAATGGAGACTGAGTGATTATGAGAAATTTCATTCAGTCTCTTTTTGCTTTTTTAAGGGTAAACATGAAATTAGTCAAATGAGATAGTATTTTGAGAGAACAACTAAAAAAACTGATTGAGGTGCCTGCCTGGTGCAGGGTAAATTAGGGAAAGCAGTGAAAATCTGCTACGGTCACGCCACTGTGATGCTTCTTGAAGTTAGCTTTAAGTAGTTAAGTCAGATCGCAGCCTTGATTATGTTATATATTTCTGCGAGAGACGGAGTGTATACGAGATATCTGTGCCTAGATGTATTGTATCCTTTTCCGCCGCAAGCAGAAAAGGATATTTTTATTTGCTGTGATGTCCGGAAATTACTGCAGTAAAGATGTCCGAAATTATAAAAATTATTAAATTTTCTTATAAGATGAAAGGAGACTAATTAATTATGAGCGTTGAACTTTATGCGTTGTTTTCTTACGCATTTACCGCAGCAATTGCTCTGGTTATGATTGGTGCTGTAGTACTGCTCAACAAAATTATGGGCGGTAGTAATGATGAAGGAGGTATGGAATAACAATGGACGGAAATATCGTTGCACAATTATTCCCTGGCATTGCATCTTTGATGGTTCAAGATACAACCATTGCTATTGCCAGAATTGCACTTATTGCATTTGGTTTTATTTTAGCTTACTTGGGCTTTAAACGTATCCTCGAGCCGTTGATTATGGTGCCGATGGGTATTGGCATGATTTGTATTAACTGCGGCGTGCTGTTCTTGGATGGCGGCAAGCTGGGTACCCTGTTCCTGGATCCGTTGGTTTCCGATCCTGCAAAATTGGTTGATATTATGCAGATTAACTTCCTGCAGCCGATTTACAACCTGACCTTCAGCAACAGCCTGGTTGCCTGCGTAGTATTCTTGGGCGTTGGTGCAATGTGCGAAATCGGCTTTATTCTGGCTAACCCCTGGACTTCCATTATCATCGCCATCTTTGCTGAATGCGGTACCTTCGTAACTTTGGTTTTGGGCGTACATCTTGGTCTGACACCTCCTGAAGCTGCAGCAGTTGCTTCTATTGGCGGTGCTGACGGACCGATGGTTCTGTTCACCTCCCTGATGCTTGCTCCGCACCTGTTCGTTCCGATTTCCGTAATCGCTTACCTGTATCTGTCTCTGACTTATGCCGGCTATCCTTGGCTGGTAAAATTAATGGTTCCGAAAGCTTTGCGCGGCAAAGATATTATGTACTATGCTCCGGAAGTTCCTAAATCCAAAAAATTCATCTTCATTCTGGTATGCTGCGGACTGCTCTGCCTGCTGCTGCCGATGGCTGCTCCGCTGATTATGTCCTTCTTCCTGGGTATGGCTATTAAAGAATCCGAAATTGTACCTTACCAGGATTTGGTTGAAAATACCCTGCTGTACACCGGTACTATGATGCTCGGTCTGCTGCTTGGCACTCTGTGCGAAGCTTCCACCCTGCTGAACCCGAAAGTAGCTCCGTTGATTGTTCTGGGCGTTCTTGCTCTGGCAGTTTCCGGCGCAGTTGGCATCCTTGGCGGTTACGTTGTTTACTGGTTCAAGAAAGGCGACTTCAACCCGGTTGTTGGTATTGCCGGTGTATCCTGCGTACCGACCACTGCTAAAATTGCTCAGCATGCTGCTGAGGATGAAGATCCGTTCTCAGTTGTTATGCCTGTTGCAATGGGTGCCAATATCGGTGGTGTTATTGTATCCGCTATCGCTTGCGGCGTATTCATTGCAACCATCGGTCTGGTTAAATAATTAACCTGATAAAGTATTATGAAAATACAGCTCCGAGAATTTGATGTATTGAAATCAACAAATGAAACTGCTGTAGCTATGGCCCAAGAGGGCGCTCCCGAAGGAACCGTTATTGTTGCTGCCAGGCAGGAAGGCGGACATGGCCGTATGCAACGTGTCTGGAGTTCGCCGCTTGGCGGCCTATGGTTTACCGTTATCCTTCGACCGCAAATCGATCCCCAATATGCTGCTCAAATTACCTTGCTTGCAGGCGTTGCTGTGTCTAAGGCCGTACGCAGACTGTATGATACGGAAAGCGTGCAAATAAAGTGGCCTAATGACCTGCTGTTAGACGGTAAAAAAATCTGCGGCATTCTTTCTGAGCTACAGCTTGATGAAAACGGCGTAATAGATTATGCTATAGTTGGTATTGGTGTAAACGTGGCGCTGTCAGTTGCAGACTTCCCTGCGGAAGTAGCTGCAACTGCAGCTTCCCTCAATGCCAGCCTGCATAAGGACTTTACCTGCGATCAGGTGCTGGCTGCTATTATGGAAGACTTTGGTATCTTGTATGACAAGTGGCTGCTGCTGGGAGCAGATGTCGTGATGAAGGAATGGCAAAAGCTTAATTGCACAGTAGGCAGACATGTATTGGTGAAAGATAACGACCAGGTTATTTTTGCCGGTACAGTAACAGCCGTAGATGAAGAAGGTGCAATTATAGTGCGCAATGAGCAAGGGATAATCCAAAGCTTTAACTTTGGTGAAATAAGTATCCGCTAAATGCTTTGTAGATTTTTTTGAGAAGAGAAGGAGTGATTGAGATGACGGCTAGTAATGCTCCAGGTTTCCTGGAAAATAGTATTGCGAGCCCTGGAACCGCAGCAATGATGCTGGCTTTGACTCAGACTATTTATGATGAGGACCTGGCCAAAAAGCTGGTGGCGAAGAAAGGGCTAAAAGCTGTAGTCACTGAGGTGGGAGGCAAAACCAGTTTTTATGATTTCAATGAGAGAATTAACCGGGCTGTTATTGGGGCTTGTTTAAATTCAGGACTTATTGAAAAAAAGAGCAATGATATTCATGCAGTCATTCATGCTACAGAAGAGGCTAAAAGAGGTCTATTAGTGAGTGTTAGCACAAGTTCAAGCCTGGCAATGAAAATTGCTATAGTAAGAAATGAGCATTGGATAGCAGTTGCCTTGTTTGGAAAATCTGCACTGCATTACATGACTAATCATGAACGTGCAGGGTTAGGCGTAATGCATATATAAATGCATATATTATCGGACTGAATCACAATTAAAATTTCATATTGGTGATAGAGAGAGCGAGAGCAGACAGTCAGTTTAAGTGGCTGTTAACCTTAAGCTCTCTTTTTTGTCCGATTTATTATATGAAGCTTTTCTTAATTCAGAAAGGAGAGACCGTAATGGAGTTCAAAAAAGTTACCCGTGAGTGGGACACTCTGAAAAAGGACGCAATGGAGCGCGCAAAAAATGCTGCTCCGCTGGTCAAGGAAGGGAAAATTGTTGATGCAAAAGATACAGTTGCTTTGCTGGAAGCTGTTATCAAACCTTACGACAAGGTTAACATCGAAGGCAACAACCAAAAGCAAGCTGACTTCCTGGCAAAATGCCTGTGCCAAGTTGATCCCGCTAAGATTCATGATCTGCACATGGTTCAATCCGTGTTGACTCTTCCTGAACATCTGGATGTATTCGAAAAAGGTATCGCTAAAAAGCTGGATATGTCTTTCTCCGGTCCGCAGGCTGGCCGTATTGCACAATTCCTGCAGGAAGGCAAACTGGAGCTTGGCGCTATCCACACCTATCTGGAATTATATGGCCGTTATTTTGTAGACTTGACTCCGCGTGTTGCCCTCGTTGCAGCTACTATGGCTGACAGAGAAGGCAATCTGTTCACCGGCTTCAGCACCGAGGATACTCCGGCAATCGTAGAAGCAACTAAATTCCGCCAAGGCATTGTTATCGCTCAGGTAAACAAAATCGTTGACAAGCTGCCTCGTGTTGATATCCCCGGTGATTGGGTTGACTATGTAATCCAATCTCCGAAACCGTTCTACATTGAGCCTCTGTTCACCCGTGACCCGGCACTGATTACCGATGCACAGGTACTCAAAGGCATGATGGCAATCAAAGGCATTTACGGTGAATATGAAGTAGCTTCCCTGAATCATGGTATCGGCTTTGATACCGCTGCTATCGAACTCTTGCTGCCGACCTACGGCGAAGAGCTTGGCCTGAAGGGCAAGATCTGCAAGAACTTCATCTTGAATCCGCATCCGACTCTGATTCCTGCAATCGAAACCGGTTGGGTAGAATCCGTTCACTGCTTCGGCGGCGAGCTGGGCATGGAAGATTATGTAGCTGCCCGTAGCGATATCTTCTTCGTTGGTCCGGATGGTTCCATGCGTTCCAACCGTGCATTCTCTCAAACTGCAGGCCACTATGCAATTGACATGTTCATCGGCGGCACTCTGCAGATTGACCCGTACGGCAACAGCTCCACCGCAACCGCTAACCGTGTTGCAGGCTTCGGCGGCGCACCGAACATGGGCTGCGACCCGAAAGGCCGTCGTCATTCCTCCGGCGCATGGCTCAAATGCGGCGAAGAATATGCACTTAACAAAGAGATGTGGGGACCTGTACATCGCGGTAAACGCCTTGTTGTACAGCTGGCAGAAACCTTCCGTGAAAAACTGGCTCCTGGCTTCGTAGAAGAGCTGGATGCTTTCAAGCTGGCTAAAAACGCTAACCTGTCTATTGAACCTGTTATGATTTACGGCGATGACCTGACTCATATCATTACTGAAGAAGGTATCGCATACCTGCCGAAGTGCCGTAACATGGAAGAGCGTACTGCTGCTATCCGCGGTATTGCAGGCT
>OLGV01000433.1_pt1 | contig 17721 bp, 14 predicted proteins | sample 1605761 | NCBI WGS metagenome assembly OLGV01 (sample SAMN03283245) | human gut metagenome | biome: human-associated habitat; material: feces | host: Homo sapiens | place: Peru | collected 2012
CCTCCTGGCTCAGCTGGATAACAGTTCCGACATTGCATCTTTCGGTGATATCGGGGATAACTTCGCCCTCATATGTAGCGGTGCATTCCTTCAGCTCGTCAAGCGACATATCGTTATCTCTTGCGATGTTCCAAGGATTGTCTCCCAGCTGTACTTCGTAATAAACGGGCTCGCTTACTATTGAATCAAAGATATCAACGTAATAATTTTCATCGTGGATATCCTCGGGATCTACAAAGTTTTCCGTATCGAATTCGATATCCCTGTTGAATTCAACATCTACAACGCTTTCATCATCGGAATATTCTTCTTTAAGGGAATCAATGTATTCTGTGAGCTTTTCTGTGTTTTTTACAGCGCCAATGAATTCGCCGTCAACGGTAACAGCGAAGGCCTTGACCTTGCCGTTTATCTCTTCCGGTTCTTCCTCGGCAACTTCCTCTGCTCTGATCTCAGCCTGAACGTTTTCCTCAGCTGCGGTAACAGCGGTAGTCAGCTCGGGGAGCTGTTCTTCGATCTTTTTTGCGAGCTGTTCTTCGTTTATGACCTCGTCCTGCGAGGAAACAGCCTTTACAGCGATGGATGCCGAACGGTAAACGTCCTCATTAACATCGTAATATGTGATCTTGCTCTGAACGGCCTGCTTAGCTTCCTCCATAACGATATCTGCTTCTACAAGACCGATCTCCTGACCGTTATATTCAACTGCAACTGCATAGTCAACATTTGTTTCTGCCGTGATAACATTAACAAGAATAGCGCAGGTGATAACAGGCAGACCGTAATTTACAATAGTTGCGGCAAGCTTTCTCTGCTTTTCCTTGCTCTGCTTCACTTCATCTCTGAGCATTGCGAAGGCCTGTTTTGTGCCGACCTCGCGCTTATGCCGGATAAAGCAGCCGATAAGAGAAGCGGAATCCTTAAATCTTGCTTTGAGCTTTCCTAACGAAGCGGCAGCCGATCTCGCAGCGGAGACAGCCAGCTCTTCTGCTTTCGGAGCAGCCTTTTTAAATATGTAAACAGCGGCTTTCTTTACTGCTTCCGCAGCCGATGCCGCACACCAGAATGCTGTATCGCTGACGCATTTGCCTACTGCATTGATGAAAACAGCGGGCTTTTTTTCATTAAACGTTTTAATTTTATGTTCCGCAGGCATTTGCACATCTCCTTTCAAAAAGGAACAAAACAATTACAAATCAGTAACAACAACCATCATCTATTATACCCTTTTTGCAGAAAAAATCAACCTTTTGCCCGCATTCTGTGCAATTTATTCATTCTTTTCGGCTTTTGGCACAAATTAATTTATGAAATATTGTGCAATACCAACAAATATGATGACCGTTATTTCCGTTATTTGCCGATAATTTTGTAACCATTTCAGCCGATATGCTCAAGATATACTATAAATACAGGCATTTTTGATGACGGATATTCATAAATTTCAAGGCGGACTATCAGAATAACAATGGCAGCGGAAATCGCAGGCGACACGAGCGGTGAGATCGTCAATATCGAGAACTTTTCTATTATCGGGGCAAAGATGCCTGCTGTTTCGGCGATGCCTGACAGAGCTATGCCCAGGGCTGTGAACAGCATAAACAGCAGTATGCACGCACCGACACTTGTGTGCGTTTTTGCGTTATGCTGCCGCACCTTTTCGAGCATTTCAAAATCGGGGGCGATGCTTTCGCATGGGCAGCAGACCTTATAATAAAAAACATTAGAATTATGGAGAGGAAATCGCCGCAAAAGCTTTGATATATGCGGTTTTGCGGCGAGAGATTCCCATAATTCAATGGGTTTTTAGTATTATACATCATCCGAATGCTGTCCGCTTGATTTGAGCTGCACATATTGTAACATATTTTTTCGGGCAATGCAAATATATCCGACGTTCAAATTTTCTATTGTATTCCGTGAAAAAACGTGCTACAATTATTCTGATACAATGATTTACCGAAAGGAAACGGAATTTATGAAAAATAAAAAGATACTTGCACTTATCCTTGCCGCTGTTATGACAGCTTCACTCGCTGCCTGCGGCACATCGTCCGATACATCGGCTGACACTTCCGCCGAAACAGCCGCAGAAGAAGCATCGGCTGAAACGGAAGCCCCCGAAACAGAGGCTGTTACGACCGCAGCAAGCGATTACGTCCCCACTGAGCCTGTTGACCTCGACGCTGGCATCACAGACGCTATGTATGAGCGTGCGATAGTCAATGTCGGCGACCGCACAAGACTTGCTTCCGTACTCAAGAAGATGGAAACTGAAGGTGAAAATCTCAAGATCGGATTTATCGGCGGCTCTATCACGGCAGGCAGCATTGTAACAAGTTCGGAAAACACATACGCTAACAGAGTATGGATACATTTCATAAAGAAATTCGGCGAGGAGCATGCTCCCAATATCGTGAATGCAGGCATCGGCGCAACCGATTCCTACATCGGCGTTCACCGTGTCGAGAGAGATCTTTTCGAGAAGGAAGAGACCTGCCCCGATATCGTAGTTGTGGAATTTTCCGTAAACGATACACGTCCGCTCGTAAACAAGGACAGCTATGACAGCCTTGTAAGACGAATTCTCTCACAGCCGAACAACCCCGCTGTTATCCTTCTTTTCCAGACTCAGGAGGACGGCACCAGCCTTCAGGACGTTCACCAGGAGATCGGCTTCAAGTATGATCTGCCGATGATCTCGTACAAGAATGTCGTTTATCCCGAGGTAAAGGCAGGCACGCTCAAATGGTCGGATATCTCACCCGACAATATCCACCCGAACGATGTCGGACACGGTCTTGTTGCACAGCTCCTCACACGCTTTATCGACGAAACATATGACGAGGCGGACAGCCTTGCGGGCGAGGTAACGGCTTTCGACGCAGAGCCTCTCACAAAGGATATCTACAAGGACGCTCATATGCTGAATTCCGAGAATATCACAGCAGATACAGCCGAGAATTTCACCCTTGAAAGCATAAACAACAATTTCCCGAACAACTGGGTAACGGAAGGAAACGGAACTCTCGTATTCAAGGATATCGAGTTCAGAAACTTCGGCGTTATGTTCCAGAAAAAGACTGACGGATCTTTCGGAAAATATGACGTTTATATCGACGGCGAAAAGAAGGCTCAGTTTGACGGCGACTTCACCGGCGGCTGGGGCAATTACGCAGAAACTCAGGAATGCATGCGCTCCGATGAAACAGCTAAGCATACCGTTGAGATAAAGCCCGCAGAGGGCAGCGAGGACAAGGGCGCAGCTATCCTTGCGCTCATGATCTCCTGATTTAAGGATAAATTTTTGAATATATCGGATGTTCCGGCAGATACCGGGGCATCCGATTTTTTATAATATGCATATTATGCATAAAATAGCGCATATATTCAGTCTATTCTGCATATTAAATGAAAATATTGCATAAGTTAATAAAATAAATACTGTATTGCAATTGAAAATTAACAATATCAAGTTATAATGGATAATGTATTATTTTCACTCGAAATATAGTAATAAAAGGATGAGATTAGGTATGGGTCACAAAATTTTCATTGACGGTCAGGAAGGTACGACAGGGCTTCGTATCGTAGAAAGACTTAAAGACCGCACGGATATCGAGCTGCTTAAAATAGATGAAAACCTCAGAAAGGACGTAAACGAGAGAAAGCGCCTGATAAACGCTTCGGATATCACATTTCTCTGCCTGCCCGATGCGGCGGCTGTTGAGGCTGTGTCGCTTGCGGAGAACGAAAATGTCCGCATAATCGACGCTTCCACCGCTCACAGAACAAACCCCGGCTGGGCATACGGCTTCCCCGAGCTTTCGGCGGCTCACAGGGAAAAGATCAGAACATCGAAAAGAGTCGCTAACCCCGGCTGCTATGCAAGCGGATTTATCGCATGCGTTTATCCCCTGATCGCTGCGGGCATTATGGCTAAGGATCATCCCGTCACCTGCCATGCCGTTTCGGGATACAGCGGAGCGGGCAAAAAGGGCATAGCTCAGTACGAAAGCCCCGACAGGAACCCCGAGCTTGATTCCCCAAGACAGTATGCGCTCACTCAGGCACACAAGCACATCAAGGAAATGATGACGATCTCGGGACTTTCCGAGCTTCCCGTTTTCACGCCGATCGTTGACGATTATTACAACGGAATGGTGGTTTCCGTCCCGCTGCACATGAGAACGCTTGAGAAAAAGCTCACTCTTTCCGAGCTGAGAGATGTCTATGCGGCGCATTATGAGGGACAGAGATTTGTCAAGGTGATGCCGCTCTGCGGAGAGGGCGTTCTCGCTGACGGATTTATCGCCGCAAACACGCTGAAAGACACTAACGATATGCAGATATTCGTCTGCGGAAATGACGACAGAGCCGTTATATCCGCAAGATTTGACAATCTCGGCAAGGGTGCGTCGGGTGCTGCGGTGCAGTCGATGAATATTATGATGGGCGTTCCCGAGGAAACGGGATTGGTTTGATTTATAAACTGCAAGGATTATAATAGCTTGCATTTGCATAAAAAGGAAGATGACTTATGGATATGAATAAATTTGAGACACTCGAAGGCGGCGTATGTGCCGCTGAGGGATTCAAGGCAAGCGGCGTTTACTGCGCCATCAAGGAAAATCCCACAAAGAAAAACGACATTGCAATGATCGTTTCAGATGTGATGTGCAATGCTGCGGGCGTTTACACTCAGAACAAGGTCAAGGGTGCGCCTGTTATCGTTACTAAGAAAAATCTCGCAAAATCGGGCGGCAGGGCTAAGGCTGTTATCGTCAACTCGAAGAATGCGAACACCTGCAATGCCGACGGCGAGGAAAAGGCTGACGAAATGTGCCGTCTGACAGCTGATGCGCTCGGCATAAAGCCCGAGGAGGTCATTGTTGCATCGACGGGCGTTATCGGTCAGGTGCTGCCTATCGAACCTATCAAAAAAGCTGTTCCTCAGCTGGTCGAAAAGCTGTCATACACGGGAAATATTGAAGCTGCAACAGCTATCATGACGACAGATACAGTCAAGAAGGAATACGCTGTGAAGTTCACTGTCGGCGGCAAGGAATGTCACCTCGGCGGCATGGCTAAGGGCAGCGGAATGATCCACCCGAACATGGCTACCACGCTGAATTTCATCACGACGGACTGCGCTGTTTCCGTTCCGATGCTTCAGAAGGCACTTTCGGAAACAGTAAAGATCACCTACAACTGCCTTTCCGTTGACGGCGATCAGTCCACAAACGACACCTGCATGCTCATTTCGTCGGGACTTGCAGGAAATGCCGAGATCACCGAGGAAAATGCGGATTTCGATACATTCAAAGCCGCTCTTTATCAGGTAATGGCCAACCTCACAAGAATGCTCGCAAAGGACGGCGAGGGTGCGACCAAGCTCCTCACCTGCATATGCAAGGGATCGCCCGATCTCGATACTGCGATAATCGTTGCAAAGAGCGTTATCCGTTCGCCGCTGTTCAAGTGTGCAATGTTCGGCGCTGACGCAAACTGGGGACGTGTCCTCTGCGCTATCGGATATGCCGAAGCTGAATTTGACATAAACAAGGTAGACGTTGACCTCGGTTCAAAGGTCGGCAGGATCGCTGTATGCCGCAATGGTGCGGGCGTTGATTTCTCCGAGGACGAGGCAAAGAAAATACTTCTCGAAGATGAGATCGACATTTTCATCGACCTCAATTCGGGAGATGCGCAGGCTACCGCATGGGGCTGCGACCTTACATATGATTACGTTAAAATAAACGGCGATTACAGAAGCTGATATGACTGACTGGGACGGAAATGAGACAAACAGGGTCAGAGCCGAATGCCCCGAGGATTTTCTGAAGCCGGGAGAAAAGATAGTTTTTGAATGTCCCGTAAAGCAAAGGCGGAACATATTTCATCATGCTGTTCGTGCCGTTCTGCTGATGGCTGTGTCGATGTTTATAAAGGACTTCACCTATTTGCCTCTGCTTATCAGTTATGCAATGTTCGCAGGCTCGGTCATCTGCACAGTGAGATTCTTCCGTGCGCTGGAGATGTCGGATCAGACGCTTTATATAACGAATTTCCGAGTAGTTCTTCTTGGATTCGGATATGCACAGCTGCTGACATCGGAGCATATCACGGGCGTGGAGCTTATACGCAACGACGACGGTTCAGCCGATCTCTGGTTTCATGCCGCTTATTATCATTGGCATGACAAGCGCCCCGATTTCACCCGCCGCATTATGATCGCAAGCTTTGATGATGCTGTGAAAGCGGCTGAAAATGCGGAAAAGATCATTCCGAAAGATGCATATTGAAAGGATAGATAACATAAATGGATATCTCAAATGAAATACGTTCAAAGGTGCTTATCGACGCACTTCCCTATATTCAGAGATATAACGGCAAGATAGTCGTTATCAAGTACGGCGGAAACGCTATGACAAACGAAGTCCTGAAGGACGCTGTTATGAGCGATATCGTGCTGCTGTCGCTGGTCGGCGTAAAGGTCGTTCTCGTTCACGGCGGCGGTCCCGAGATAAACGATATGCTCAAAAGAGTGGGCATCGAAAGCAAGTTCATAAACGGTCTGAGATACACCGACGAAGCTACTGTCGATATCGTAAAGATGGTGCTTGCGGGCAAGGTCAACAAGGAGCTTGTTGCTTATCTTGCACAGCATAACGGAAATGCGCTCGGTATGTGCGGAATTGACGGCGAGATGCTCGTTGCGCACAAGATGGAGTCCGACCCCGACCTCGGTTTTGTCGGCGAGATAGACAGCGTAAACACAAAGCCTATCCTTGATGCGCTCGACAGAAATTATGTCCCCGTTATCGCAACGGTTGCCTGCGATTCAAAGGGTCAGACGCTGAACGTCAATGCGGACACGGCTGCCGCAAGGATCGCCGCTGAGCTTGGCGCAGAAAATCTTATCCTTATGACCGATATAAAGGGACTTCTCAAGGATAAGGACGACAGCTCCACTCTTATCCCGACAGTTCAGGTCAGCGAGGTCCCGTTCATGAAAAGACAGGGAATAATCTCGGGCGGAATGATACCGAAGATCGACTGCTGCGTTGAGGCTGTAAGACGAGGCGTGAAAAAGACCTGCATCATCGACGGCAGAGTCCCCCACTCGATACTTATCGAGCTGCTTTCAAACGAGGGCATCGGCACGCAGTTCATCTGATATTACCCGTGAAAGGAAGATAAATAATGTCTACCATAGAAAAATTCAACGAACACGTTATGCCCACCTACGGACGTTTTGATGTTGTTATGGAAAAGGGCGAACACGAAACTGCCGTTGACGAAAACGGCAGGGAATACATAGATTTCGGCAGCGGAATAGGCACAAACTCCCTCGGCTTCTGCGACAAAGAATGGGCTGATGCTGTATGCCGTCAGGTTCGCAGCATTCAGCACACATCGAACTATTACTACACAAAGGTGCAGGCTGATTTTGCCGCAAAGCTCTGCTCTCTCACGGGATACAAGAAGATATTCTTCGGAAATTCGGGTGCTGAGGCAAACGAGTGCGCTATCAAGCTTGCAAGAAAATATTCCTTCGACAAATACGGCAAGGACGCTGAGAGATACAGGATCATCACCCTTATGAACTCATTCCACGGCAGAACTCTCTGCACATTATCCGCCACGGGACAGGACGTTTTCCACAACTATTTTTTCCCGTTCGTTGAGGGCTTTGTAAATGTCAAAGCAAACGACATTGACGATCTCAGAGCAAAGGTCGATGACAAGGTATGTGCGATAATGTTTGAGTGCGTTCAGGGCGAGGGCGGTGTAAATCCGCTTGACAAGGCATTCGTTGAGGAGATATTCAGGATCGCTGCCGAGAAGGATATCCTGACGATATGTGACGAGGTACAGACGGGCATGGGCAGAACCGGAACTGTTCTTGCGTCCGAACAGTTCGGTGTAAAGCCGAATGTGACGACTCTTGCAAAGGGCATAGCAGGCGGCGTTCCTATGGGTGCTTGTCTTGCCGATGAAAAGTGCGCAGACGTTCTCACAAAGGGTACTCACGGCTCGACCTTCGGCGGAAATCCTATCGCATGCGCAGGCGGAAATGTTGTCTGCGACAGGCTCGCATCTGCGGGATTTCTTGACGAGATAAAGAAAAAAGGCGAATATTTCCGTGAAAAGCTGAACGCTATGGACGGCGTTGAGGGCGTTGACGGAATGGGACTTATGATCGGAATTCGCTTCAAGGATAAGGAGAAGAAGGCTGCCGATGTCTGCAAGGCTTGTCTTGACAAGGGACTGCTGGTGCTGACAGCTAAGGATAAGCTCAGACTTCTTCCGCCGCTCACTATCTCATATGCCGAGATCGACAAGGGTCTTGCGGTCATTGAGGAGAGCTTAAAATGATAATACGGATAATTTCCGTCATTGCAGCTGTCGTATTGTTCATATTATATGAGCATATGCGGCGGAAGCTCCACGGAAAGACCGATTATCTCAGACGTCCCGAGATACGCTGCGAAGCGGAAATACTCGATGTCAACACCGTCACATTCCATGACAGTGACGGCAAGGAGGTAAAGAAAAAGGCGGCTATCATAAGCTTCCGTTCAGGGAAAAGCACGGTCGTCCACCGATACACGAGGCGGTTTTTCAGGCTTTACAGGCGGGGCGACAAGGTCATACTCTATTACGACAGCGATACCGATTCCGCACTTATCGAAAAGGATAATCCTGCGGCGCTTGCGGATATACTTCTTCTGCCGTTCATCGGTGCTGTGATAATGGCGATAGTAATTATTTTCACGATAACATAAACAAGAAAGGAAAAATCACTATGAAACATCTTCTTAAAATGATGGATCTCTCAAAAGAGGAGATCATCGACATCTTAAATCTTGCGGATCAGCTGAAATATGAGCTGAAGCACGGGATCCCCCACAATCATCTGAAGGGCAAGACTCTCGGAATGATCTTCCAGAAGGCTTCGACACGTACACGTGTTTCCTTTGAAACAGGCATGTATCAGCTCGGCGGATATCCGCTGTTCCTGTCATCTTCGGATATGCAGATCGGACGCGGCGAGCCTGTTCAGGACACGGCACGGGTTCTTTCCCGCTACATTGACGGAATCATGATCCGTACATTTGAGCAGAAGGAAGTTGAGGATCTTGCCGAATTCGGTTCTATCCCCGTAATCAACGGTCTGACTGATTATGCGCACCCCTGTCAGGTACTGGCTGACCTTATGACTGTACGTGAGTTCAAGGGACAGTTTGACGGACTGAAGATGTGCTACATCGGCGACGGAAACAACATGGCAAACTCGCTTATCACGGGCTTTCTGAAGGTAGGCATGAGCGTATCTGCTGCATGCCCCGAGAACTATCACCCTGCAAAGGAAGTTCTGGATTATGCAAATTCGACAGGAAAGTTCGAGCTTCTGTCCTCACCTGTTGATGCTGCAAAGAATGCTGATGTAGTTATCACTGACGTATGGGCATCCATGGGACAGGAAGGCGAGGCTGAGAAGCGCCGCATAGCATTCAAGGGATATCAGATCAACGATGAAGTTATGGCTGCGGCAAAGCCTGATGCTATGGTAATGCACTGTCTGCCTGCGCACCGTGAGGAAGAGATCACAGCGAAGGTATTTGAGGCACATGCAAACGAGATCTTTGAAGAAGCAGAGAACCGTCTGCACGCACAGAAGGCTGTAATGGTCAAGTTAATGGCTTGATATGTGCGAATGACTTAAGTGACAGTTAACAGTTAATAGTTAATAGTTGATGGGGGAACTGCCTTTGCGGTTCTCCCTTTCTTTTTTCAAGTGTGCCAAAGCAACAGACCCGCACCAGAAGCTAAAAAGTTCGCCAGCCTTTCTAAGGCTGCGGGATTCCAAAGGGCAGAGTCCTTTGGTCGCCCTCGCAAGGGCGAAACTCCGCAAGCAGCAAAGAAAAATTCGTCCACATAAAGAGAAGAAAAGCTGTCAGTTACAACACGGAACGCACATAGCAAGATGCACCGCACAAAGCCGCAAATTCAAAAAGCCGCATGCACAAAAGAAGAGAAGTCAATCAAAGTTTAAGCAACAAAATAAAGAAGCGTAGACCGTCAATAGCATGCGGCGTATTGACCGATAACATCGCCGAACGGCGATAATGTATCGGTCAACCGCCGATAGGCGGCGGTAGGTCGCAAACTTCCCGATATCCGCAGTTCAGAACCCATCAAACTTCCCGATATCCGCAGAATACAAACCTAACAAAGCCCCGAAAATCAAGTTAAATGCCCTTGTTCTGCGGATATCGCAAACCAAGTGACCTTCCGCCGCCTGTCGGCGGTTGACCGATGCATAGCCTCCCTTACGGTCGGCTGTTTTCGGTCAATGCGCCGCATGCAGGATTGAGGGGCTACACTTCTTTGATTTGCTGTGTAGGATAGCGATTCTGCTGTTTCTTTTCTGCATGCGGCTTTTTGCGGTACATTTGGTTTTGCTTTATCTGTGTTATGACTGACGCTTTTGCTTTTCTTTATGTGGACGAATTTTTAATTGCTGCTTGCGGAGTTTCGCTCCTGCGGGAGCGACCAGCCATTTCCCAAGCCCCAAGAGGGCTGCCAAAGGGCTGGACCCCAACGCTTTTTAGTTTGGGTGCGGGTCTATGGTGCTGTGCGTTTTATGTTTTTGCTTCTTGTTTTTGCTTTTTGTTTCTGCTTTTTGTTTTTGTTTCTGTTTTTTATTCCTTCGGCACTGCCACTTTTCCAACCGCTGCCTCAAGCAACGCTTCCGCTGACGGATAGTTCGCTTTTCCCTTCGGCGAAAGCATAAGCCTGTGCGCAAGCACCGGAACTGCGACCGATTTTACGTCGTCAGGCGTAACAAAATCCCGCCCGCTGATGTATGCCGCCGCTTTGGATGCCCTGAGAAGTGCTATCGTTCCTCTCGGACTCGCTCCCAGTCGGATATTATCGCTCTCCCTCGTCGCTGTACATATTGCGATCATGTACCTTCTGACGCTCTCGGAGACCCTTACTTCCCTGCGTATCTTATCCTGCATATCGCAGATATCCTCCGCTGTCAGGACGGCGGAAACCGTTTTTTCGGATATCTCATTCTCATTTCTCGAAAGAATATCCATCTCCTCCTCGGCTGTCGGATATCCCATCGAAAGCTTCATGATAAATCTGTCCATCTGCGCCTCGGGGAGATGATATGTGCCGTATGTTTCAACAGGATTTTGCGTTGCTATTGTCATGAACGGTCTCGGAAGCTCATGCGTCACGCCGTCAACGCTTATCTGACGCTCCTCCATGACCTCCAGCAGGCTTGACTGCGATTTCGATGATGCACGGTTTATCTCATCGGCAAGCAGAAAATTGCAGAAAGCTGCGCCCTTGCAGTAGGTCGATCTTCCGTCCCTGTCGATCATTGTGAAGCCAGTTATGTCGGAGGGCATTACATCGGGCGTGAGCTGTATTCTCGAAAATACGCCGTTCACGGACTTTGCAAGTGCCGCCGCAAGACGTGTTTTTCCCACTCCGGGGACATCCTCGATAAGAACGTGTCCCTCCGCAAGCAGTGCTGTTATCACAAGCTCGATAGTCCTGCGCTTTCCGACTATGACTTTTTCCATATTATCAGCCAGAAGTTTAGTTCTGTTGTCCATAGCTTTCCCTTTCAGATCAGTCGTTTTTCGTCATTTTCTTTACCATCTTAACGGTCACGAATGCGGAAATTCCCGCAGTTGCAACGACAGCGACTGCGATTATGATTATCATTGCGGTGAGCGATATGCCGCCTGTTTTCTCTGCGGATACGGTCTCAGCGGCTGATGTTTCTTCTTCGGATGATGCAGCCTCGGTCGTTTCCGCAGCTTCTGTGTCTGCCGATTCAGCCGATGTTTCGTCCTCGGACTTTTCCGTATCTGCCGATGTTTCGGCTTCCGTTTCAGCACTGGTTTCCTCGGTCGGTGCATAATAATACGGCTGATCGGGGTCAACGTCATACTCTACCGTTACCTTTGTCCATTCGCCGCTGTCAAATCCGATAGCATCGGGAACGGCATGGACTGTCGGATGGCCGTTCTGCGGGAACATTCCGCCGCCGGGTGTGGGAGCAAGCTCGCCGTAGAAATATATACCCTCAAGGCTGTCGCAGTCTGCAAATGCATTCATTCCGATAACGCCGACTGTCGGGGGGATATGAAGCTCCTTCAGCCCATAGCAGCGTGTGAAGCAGTTGTCGGGGATAGCTGTCAGACCAAGCGGCAGGTCGATGGATACAAGACTGCGGCAGCCGTTGAATGCGCCGTTTGACAGCAGTTTCAGACCTGTCGGGATAACGATATCTGTAAGTCCCTCGCAGTTTTCAAATGCATAATCGAGTATCCTCTCAACTGAGGACGGCATTGATATCTTTTCAAGACGCTTATTGTTCGCAAGTGCCGCTCTGCCTATCTCAACGGTATTTTTCGGCAGGCTTATATATGTGAGATTGTTTCTTCCCTGGATAGCATTGTCGCAGAAAACGCCGTTCTCCGCCTCGCAGCCCGAAAGCTCGATATATTCGAGATTAGGCAGTCCGCAGATAGCGCCGTAATCGTTGGAGCCGAGTGTTCCGCCCGAAACAGCGAGCCTTTTTATCTGATTGAAATCGACATCGCCCCTTGCTTCGTCGATAGCGGACTGGAGTTCGCCCTTTTCAAAGGAGGATATCACGATAGTATCGTCCCCCTCAGCCGCAGATGCAAATATCGAAAACAGCGGCAGGCAGATAAATCCGAGGAACATCACAGCGCATATCACAAGCACAAAAACACGTGTCGATGCTTTCTTTTTCTTCACTGGCTGATAAACGTTCGCAGGATTTGCGGCAGTGTTTTCCGTCACTTTCTTTGCGGCAGGCTGCTGCGGCTTGGAGTTCTTTTTCTTTTTGTTTGACTTACTCATGGCTATGTTCCTTTCAGTGGATATTTCTCGCCTCGGTCACGCCGCTGCGGTCGAAAATAAGTACGGATGTTGTAAGCGGCTTTTCCGCCGCACGGTATTCCTTTGAAACTATCTTCGTTATCTCGCCGTAAAATTCCTCGGTAAGATTATCGACAGCTATCACCGATTCATCTGATGGCGCAAGCACGATGAATTTATCTCCGAGGAGCTTCGACATTTTCATACGGAAATCCCCGCAGGCTATGAAAGATGCCATAAATTCGGGATAAACAGGCTCTATCTCAACGGCATTCACCTCGGGACGGAGCTTCACTGTCCTGAATTCGCATTTATCCATCATGCGGCACATATTCTTATCCGCAGCCGAGAATGCGACCTCCTTGGGAACGTCCCACTTTTTCAGCTGAACACCGCTTATCAGCTTGTAATCATGATCGTCAGCGGTATAGACAGCTACTTTTTTAAGGTTATCCGTAAAGTCGAGCGTTACCATTGACGGGGTGACATTTTCCGCAGCCGTCAGCACGAACCTCAGGAACGCCTGACCGTTCGTGAACGACACCATTCTTGACTCCGCCTCCGCCATCTTGTACCTGCGCATTATGACATCATCGAGCATCTCCTCGGAATAGTCATGTTCACGGAAAGCCGAAAGATCGGCAGAAAAGGAAATTATCCCGTCTGATATATCATATACATCGCCGCTGTGGGCTTTTATCTTCATGCTGTGCATCTTCAGGACGCTTTTCAGGTCCTTTCCGAGCTTATCGAACTGCAGCATGCGATCACTCCTTTGAAATTATTGCAGTTAAAATCATTATAACACACTTTTTACGGATTTACAATATATTGCTTGGCAAATTTTATAAAAAAACAGCCGCACATTTTCATGCACGGCTGACATTGTATCGCTCAAAAAATATTATGCTTTAACAACAGGCACCCATATCTCGCAGTAATTGTCCTTGGGATCTTCTGCGGGCTTTGTGTACATCTCGATGTCATAGTTTCCGCCGAGCTTATAGTCACGGCAGTTCGGGAGCCACTCGGACCATATCTGTGTGTTCACGTCCTGAAGCGCCTTCGGGAGCGCACCTCTGCACGGGAACACCGCCCATGTACCCTCGGGGATAACCCTTGTGATGCAGCCCTCGGGAACCTCCTCCCACGGCTTGTAGATATCTGCGATAAGATAATCGAAATTCTTTCCGTCGCCGTCAAGACATATGCCGAACTGTCCGCAGATCTTCCTGTTTCCGCCCGATGTAATATGCTCCTGCCAGAACTTTGGTATCTTCTGATAGGAAGTGTCCGAATTAAAGCTCCTTGACTTTCCCATTACCGTAAACGACGCTTTTTCAACAATTCTGTACTCCATAAAATTACCGCCTTCCAATGTCAGTTTTATCCTGAGCGGCGCAAACGCTTTAAGGCTTGCACCCCTCTCCTTCGCAGCCGACGGAGATATGCCATGAAATTTTGTGAACGCTCTTGCAAAGCTGTCGGGCGAGTCGTAGCCGTACTTTACAGCCGCATCTATCACCTTTATGTCCGAAGATGAAAGCTCCTGCGCCGCCAGCGTCAGCCGTCTGCATCGGATGTAATCGCCGACTGTCATGCCGCAAAGCACGCTGAATATTCTCTGGAAGTGGAACGGCGAAACGTACGCCTTCGCCGCAATATCTCCGATATCAAGCTCTTCCGTGAGATTTTCTTCGATATAATCAACAGCACTCTGTATGCCCTCTGCCCAACCGTTCATCATTGCACCCTCTCTCTGACTGTGATCTTATTATAACATCGGATACGGAGCTGTGCCCGACATTTTCTGCTCTGAGATGTCATACCGAGCGGCGGTAGATCCTTGCGTTTTCGCCGCAGATGTCGATCCTGTTGCCTCGACCAATGAACTATGAAGTGATATTACCTGCTTTACTGTAAGTCTTATCATTTAGCAAGCTCCCTGTATGCTTCAAGTTTTTTGGCAATAAGTCTCCGAGAAATATCCGCAATATCCTCATCTTCTGCCGTCTGTGTTTTTTCAACCTCCGAGAACTCCAGCACGATATACCGAGGAACATTATTTTTCAGTATAACAGCAGAGCCGTTTTGGTCAACAAGCCTTGCCACCTTGGAAAAATTCTGATTGGCTTCCGTGATTGAAACAAGCGTGTTTGTGTTTATTGTCATAATGAATTTCTCCTTTCATAACTTTATTATAAATCAGTTATAGGATAAATTCAACCTATTTTGAAAATTATTTTTATTGTTTGTATGAGCATTTCACAAAATAAAAAACCGCCCCGCATCATAAGACACGGGGCGGAAATATATACTGATGATTAAGTAACCGAAAATTACTTGTTCATTTCAGCGATTGCAGCCTGAGCAGCAGCAAGTCTAGCGATAGGCACACGGAAAGGTGAGCAGGATACATAATCCAGACCGATCTTGTGGCAGAACTCTACGGATGTAGGATCGCCGCCGTGCTCGCCGCAGATACCGATGTGGAGCTTGGGGTTAACGGGCTTGCCGAGCTTGATAGCCATTTCCATCAGCTTGCCTACGCCGACCTGATCGAGCTTAGCGAAAGGATCGTTCTCGAAGATCTTCTTGTCGTAGTATGCGCCGAGGAACTTGCCTGCATCGTCTCTGGAGAAGCCGAATGTCATCTGAGTCAGGTCGTTTGTACCGAAGCAGAAGAAGTCAGCTTCCTTAGCGATCTCGTCAGCTGTAAGAGCTGCACGGGGGATCTCGATCATTGTACCAACTTCGTACTTGAGGTCGGAGTTAGCAGCAGCGATCTCAGCGTCAGCTGTCTCAACAACTACATTCTTAACGAACTTAAGCTCCTTAACTTCGCCTACGAGAGGGATCATGATCTCAGGCTCAACGTTCCAGTCGGGATGAGCCTTCTTAACATTGATTGCAGCCTTGATAACAGCCTTTGTCTGCATCTTAGCGATCTCAGGATATGTTACAGCAAGACGGCATCCGCGGTGACCCATCATCGGGTTGAACTCGTGGAGACCTGCAATGATGTTCTTGATAGCCTCAACGGACTTGCCCTGAGCCTTAGCAAGAGCCTCAATGTCAGCTTCCTCAGTAGGAACGAATTCGTGCAGAGGAGGATCAAGGAATCTGATCGTTACAGGGCAGCCCTCGAGTGCTTCGTAGAGTGCCTCGAAATCAGCCTGCTGCATAGGTTCGATCTTAGCAAGAGCTGCTTCTCTTTCTTCAACTGTATCAGAGCAGATCATCTCACGGAATGCTGCGATTCTGGAGGGTTCAAAGAACATGTGCTCTGTACGGCAGAGGCCGATACCTTCAGCGCCGAGCTCACGAGCCTTCTTAGCGTCAGCAGGAGTATCAGCGTTTGTTCTTACCTTGAGCTTTCTGTACTTGTCAGCCCATGCCATTACACGGCCGAACTCGCCGGCGATCTGAGCATCAACAGTAGGAATGATCTCACCGTAGATGTTGCCTGTTGTACCGTCGATGGAGATGAAGTCGCCCTCGTGGAATGTCTTTCCGCCAAGCTCGAACTTCTTGTTCTCTTCATCCATCTTGATGTCGCCGCATCCGGATACGCAGCATGTACCCATACCACGGGCAACAACAGCAGCGTGAGATGTCATACCGCCGCGGACTGTAAGGATACCCTGAGCAACCTTCATGCCTGTGATATCCTCAGGAGATGTTTCAAGACGAACGAGGATAACCTTTTCGCCCTTGTTGTGCCAAGCTTCAGCATCGTCAGCAGTAAATACTACCTTGCCGCAAGCAGCTCCGGGAGATGCGCCGAGGCCCTTTCCGAGAGGTGTAGCAGCCTTCAGAGCCTTAGCATCGAACTGAGGATGGAGAAGTGTATCGAGGTTACGGGGATCGATCATTGCAACAGCTTCCTGCTCTGTCTTATGGTGTTCGTCTACGAGGTCGCAAGCGATCTTGAGAGCAGCCTGAGCAGTTCTCTTACCGTTACGGCACTGGAGCATGTAGAGCTTGCCGTTCTCAACGGTGAACTCCATGTCCTGCATGTCGTGGTAGTGGTTCTCGAGGATATCGCAAACCTTGATGAAGTCAGCATAAGCCTCGGGGAACTTTTCAGCCATCTGAGCGATAGGCATAGGAGTACGAACGCCTGCAACAACGTCCTCGCCCTGAGCGTTAGTCAGGAACTCACCCATCAGCTTCTTCTCACCTGTAGCAGGATCTCTTGTGAATGCAACGCCTGTACCGGAGTTGTCGTTCAGGTTACCGAATACCATAGGCATTACGTTAACAGCAGTACCCCAGGAATAAGGGATATCATTGTCACGGCGGTAAACGTTGGCACGGGGGTTGTCCCAAGAACGGAATACAGCCTCGATAGCGAGCTTGAGCTGCTGTACGGGGTCGGACGGGAAGTCCTCGCCGAGCTGCTTCTTGTACTCTGCCTTGAACTGCTCAGCCAGTGTCTTGAGGTCAGCAGCTGTAAGCTCTACATCGTAATGTACGCCCTTTTCTTCCTTCATCTTGTCGATGAGCTGCTCGAAGTACTTCTTGCCGACTTCCATAACAACGTCGGAGAACATCTGGATGAAACGTCTGTAAGAGTCATATACGAAGCGCTCGAAAGCCGGATCCGGGTTGCCCTTGATCATAGCAGCTACAACGTCGTCGTTCAGACCCAGGTTCAGGATGGTGTCCATCATACCCGGCATGGATGCACGCGCACCGGAACGAACGGAAACCAGCAGCGGGTTTTCCAGATCGCCGAACTTCTTGCCGTTGATCTCTTCCATCTTCTTGACGCCG
>OLGV01000436.1_pt1 | contig 17566 bp, 10 predicted proteins | sample 1605761 | NCBI WGS metagenome assembly OLGV01 (sample SAMN03283245) | human gut metagenome | biome: human-associated habitat; material: feces | host: Homo sapiens | place: Peru | collected 2012
CCCCAAGCCGATAGCAAGCCAAAATGGGGTGATAAGCCCGAACAAGGCAGCCAACACACCTCGGAAATTGATGGCGCGCATCTGTAGAAATCCGATGAAAAACGGCACCACAAGCGCTAAAAACGCATATTGGAACATGCTGCACAATGCCACCAGGAAAAACACGAGAAATATCTTCTGCTGCGCCACTTGCTTCTGCTGATAGGTGGAAAACATATAGAGTTGCACTACCAGCGTGAGCAGGCAAAGCCCTGTGCCGGTGCAGAACTGCGTGCACGCATACGGACACGCCAACTGCAACGCCAAGAATGTGGAGCCGAAGATAAATGTGACTTCACGAATGAAGGTGTAGGTCTTGTTGAGCAGCACCGTGAGGGTGATAATGGCAAGCACACAAGCCGTGTTCAGGCCGTAGGAAGCCAAAGGGTGACCAAGCAAGCGGTCGATGTCGTTGAAAAACACACCGTTGCCACTCGCAATCGAAGCGCTGAATCGCCCCGATGCGAATGCGAAATACGACACCACCACATACACAAGTCCCATGGCTATCATCAAGCCACGGGAATTGAAAAATTCGTTTATCCTTTCCTCTCTGTATGCCATGTCTTGTCGGTGGGTGTGGATTAACGGTGCATATTGCTGTTATTTGAGGTCAAAGCCGATGTCGCTACGGAAGTAACTCTTGTCGAACTTGATGTTTTTGATATTGGCAAACGATTGAGCGAGGGCTGCGTCTTTGCTCTCGCCATAACTGGTGACTGCCAGCACACGGCCGCCAGAGGTGACCAACTGTCCCTCGGCATTGCGTGCAGTGCCAGCGTGGAACACCACACTGCCTTCCACTGCGTCGAGACCTTCAATCACCTTGCCTTTTTCGTAGGCTTCGGGATAGCCGCCGCTCACCATCATCACGGTCACGGCATAGCGTGGGTCGATTTCCACAGCCGCCTTGTCGAGTGTGCCGTCGGCAGCGGCTTCGAGCAGAGCCACGAGGTCGGATTTCAGGCGAGGCATCACCACTTCGGTTTCGGGGTCGCCCATGCGGCAGTTGTATTCAATCACGTATGGGTCGCCGCCTACGTTAATCAAACCGAAGAACACAAAGCCGGTGTAAGGCAGATTTTCTTGCTTCAGTCCGGCGATGGTGGGCTCCACAATGCGGGTTTTCACCTTTGCCATAAACGCGTCGTCGGCAAAACTTACAGGCGAAACCGAGCCCATACCGCCAGTATTGAGACCCTTGTCACCTTCGCCGATGCGCTTGTAGTCTTTAGCCACAGGGAGCAACTGGTAGTGCTCGCCATCGGTGAGCGCAAACACCGAACATTCAATGCCCGAAAGAAACTGCTCAATCACGACGGTAGTGCTTGATGCGCCAAACATGCCGCCCAGCATCTGGCGGAGTTCGCTCTTTGCCTCGTCGAGCGAGTCGATAATCAGCACGCCCTTGCCGGCAGCCAAACCGTCGGCTTTCAGCACATAGGGTGCCTTTTGGCTTTCGAGAAACGCGAAGCCCTCTTCAATGTTGTCAGCAGTCACGCTCAGATAGGCTGCGGTAGGAATGTGGTGGCGCGCCATGAATCCTTTGGCAAAGTCTTTGCTGCCTTCGAGTTGTGCGCCGGCTTTCGATGGGCCAATCACCTTCACGCCCTTCAACGCCTCGTTGGCATTGAAATAGTCGGTGATGCCAGCCACCAGCGGGTCTTCATTGCCCACCACCAGCATGGTGATGCCATTGTCGGCGGCAAACTTTCCCACAGCCTCGAAGTCCATAGGAGAGAGTGACACATTGGTGCCATACTGCGCAGTGCCGGCATTGCCTGGAGCAATGTAAAGACTGTCGAGAAGTTCACTCTGGCTCAATTTCCATGCGATGGCACATTCGCGGCCACCTGAGCCCAGCAGCAAGATTTTTTGCTTCATGATGTTTTGATAATCAATATGATAATGTTGTGTAGATTGCTCTATGAAAAATTATTCCTCACGACGCTTCCAGCCGTTGCGGCGGCCATGAATGATAGGGCGCTCGTTCTCCTTGCCCAAAGTGGGCTCTTGGTGGCGCACCACCATATCGGCGTGCTTGGTGCTGTGGAAGTATTCGTTGCGACCCATGCGAGTGTCGTCGTCACGGCGTGGGCGGTTGTCATCGTCACGGCGTGGACGGTCACCATCGCGGCGCGCACCGAAGCCACGGCGTGGACGGTCGTTGTCGTCACGTCGAGGGCCGAAACCGCGGCGAGGGCGATCATCATCGCGGCGCACTCCGAAACTGCGACGTGGACGGTCGCCATCGTCATGGCGTGGGCGGCGTTCTCTTGGCGCACCATCTGATTCGCCATCACGCTTTTTGAAAGTTTCCTCAAATCGTGGGCGACGCTGGCCACGGTCTTTGTCGGCTGCACGGAAGCCCTCGTTGCGGATAGATCCGCCTTCAGCCTTCATGTCCTTGTAAGAGCCGTCGAAAATCTTGTATTCACGCAATTCGCATTCCAAGTCGCCATTGAGCAGCGGATAGTTGACCGATGGGCGCAAACCGATGAGGTCGGTGAGTTCGCCATACGAAATCACCCATGCGTCGTAGCCCTTGAACACGAATTTTAGTTTCTTGCCCAAAGTTTCGTAGAGTTCGTTGATATCTTGGTATTTCAAGCGTTCGCCGTAAGGAGGGTTGGTCACCACCACGCCCTTTTCAGGTGCTTCTTCCCAGTCGGCGAGTGCGCGCTGCTTCAGTTCAATTATCTTGCTCACGCCAGCGCTCTTGATGTTGGATTCGGCAATGGCGATAGCCTGCACAGCCACATCGGAGCCGTAGATTTTGTATTTAAATTCACGCTCTTGGCTGTCGTCGTTATAGATAGAGTCGAAAAGTTCGGCATCGTAGTCGCTCCAGTTTTGGAAAGCGAACTCCTTGCGATACACGCCGGGGTTGATGTTGGCGGCAATCATAGCAGCCTCCACCAGGAATGTGCCAGAACCGCACATAGGGTCCACGAAGTTGCACTGTCCGTCCCAACCGCTCAGTTTAATGATACCAGCGGCAAGCACTTCATTGATAGGCGCTTCGGTTTGAGCCACACGCCAGCCACGCTTATAGAGAGGCGCGCCCGACGAGTCGAGAGAAATGGTCACCTCGTCGGCCGAGATGTGCACATTCAGCACGAAATCGGCAGCCGACACACGGATAGAGGGACGCTTGCCCACCTTTTCTTGGAAATAGTCAACGATGGCATCTTTCACGCGATAGGTGACAAAGCGAGAATGACGGAACACATCGCTGAACACGGTGGTGTCGATAGCGAAAGTTTTGTCGGTGCTTAAAACTGTGTCCCATTCAAATTTGCGAACTTGCTCATAGAGGTCGTCGGCATCGGTGGAACGGAATTTGTAGATTGGTTTAAGAATGCGTAATGCTGTGCGGCAACAGAAATTAGCCTTATACATCGTTTCGAGATTGCCCTTAAACGACACCATACGCTTACCTTGAGTCACTTCCTGAGCCCCAAGTGCCTGCAGCTCGTCGCTCAACACACCTTCCAATCCCTGGAAAGTTTTGGCCACCATTTCAAAATTTTCACTCATCGTTGTCTAATTATAATTTGAATTTTGGTGCAAAGTTAGTGATTTTCCGTCACTCACACCCAATTTTCACCACCACAAAGCACCGAAAAAAACCATTTCCCCCACTCACCCCACCCATTTCCCCCATCCCTTCGGCAAAACTCACACCCCCGCACCCCCGCACATTCGGCAGAAAAAATGTAATCTCCACCCCAATATTCTACCGCAAAAACACCAACCAAAATGTGTGAAGTGCTTATCCTTTTGTGCATAAGCATTGGCGAGGGAATAGCAAGGGTGTGTTCCTAACGCTAAGCGTTTGGATTTTTAACGCCTCAAATGAAGCAAAAATAATTCGTGAAAATTTGTGCGAATTTGTGGCCGCCTTTTCTACCACGAATCACAATATATTCAGTATTATATTGCTACGGATTCCGTGAATCTGCTTTTTTGTTGAATCTCGTTGAACCTGTGTGAGGCTTGTTGACTCGTTGACCCGTTGACTCTAAAACAAATTTATGGGACGTGTTGCTGATATACTGAACTTTTTGTGCTAAATTTGCATCTTAATCAATCATATCAACACATAAGTTTATTATTCGTATGAGTTTTTTCGGTAAAGACAAAGATAAAGAAGAAGTTAAGGAAATGCCTGTGAAGCAGACTGGTTCGCTGAAGGAACGCCTTGACCGTATCAACAAAAGTCGCTGGATTCGCTTCGGCATTGTTTCCGCCCTGTTCTTTGGCTGGGTGGCTTGGCTGGGTAGTTGGTGGGTGCTGGTGTTCTGGTTCCTGCTTTTCGACATCTACATCACTAAATTCGTGCCTTGGAACTGGTGGAAATTCTCCGAAAACCCCGTTGTGCGCATGGTGATGGGATGGGTCGATGCCATTATGTATGCCCTTGTGCTGGTGTATTTCCTTTTCCTTTTTGTGGGACAAAACTATCAAATTCCATCGTCGTCGCTTGAAAAGACGCTGCTCACTGGCGACTACCTGTGGGTGAACAAGATGGTGTATGGCCCACGAGTGCCACAAACCCCTCTCCACTTCCCATTGGCGCAAAACACGCTTCCCGGTGGCTTCGACAGTTATATTGAGTCGCCACAATGGGAATACCACCGCTTGAAGGGCGTGCGCAACGTGGAGCGTGGCGACATTGTGGTGTTTAACTTCCCTGCTGGCGACACCGTGGCAGTGAATTTGCCTAACCCCGACTACTACACTCTGTGCTTCACCTACGGCCGTGAGGCTGTGTGGGCTAACCCATCGCAATATGGCAAGGTGAAATATCGCCCAGTGGACCGCCGCGATGCTTATGTGAAGCGTTGCATCGGTTTGCCAGGCGAAACCCTCTCAATGAAAAACGGCACCGTGTATATCAATGGCAAGGCGCTTGCCGAACCTGAGAATATGCAGCGCAACTATATTATCGAAACCGACGGCACGCCCATTTCCGAGGCGTTGCTCGATGAGTTGAAAATCAGCAACGAGGCTCGCTCTTTGGGTGCAGGACAGTCGCCTTATGGCAATGAACTGTGGTATGCGATGCCGCTGACCAAGAGTGCCATGAAGGAGATTAAGGCGCAACCCTATGTAAAGAAGGTGCGCTTCCTTGATGTGGAGGAAAGCAATCCGATGGATTCGCTGCTCACCTATCCTATTGGCGTGAAGAAGTCGTGGACACACAACGACTACGGTCCACTGTGGATTCCAAAGAAGGGCGCCACACTCAACCTCACACTGCAAAAACTGCCTTACTACATTCGCTGTATCAAGAATTACGAGGGCAATGAAGTGGACGTGAAGGGCGGAAAAATCTACATCAACGGCAAGGAGGCGAAGACGTACACCTTCAAGATGGACTACTACTGGATGATGGGCGACAATCGCGACAATTCAAGCGACTCGCGCTACTGGGGCTTCGTGCCAGAAGACCACATCATCGGCACTCCAATGTTTGTGATTATCTCGTTCGACCCCGATAAGCCATTGCTGCAAAGCATTCGCTGGGACCGTATCTTCAAATCCGCAAACCCCGACAAGAAGTAAATCACCACGTCGCCTCGTTGCCTCATGTCTCACACAGATCCCACAGATCTCACGGATTGGTTTTTTATAAAATTGTCTGATTCATCTGATGAAAAAAAAATCTGCGAGATCCGTGAGATCTGTGTGAGGAAGATGCAAGAGGTAAGAGGCAAAGAGGCGGCGCAATGTACCCACAATCATAATGCAAAGTACCACAATCATAATGGGCAGTATGGCGGCAGGAAGTGTGCGCTGCTATGCCGCTATGCTTCAGGCTGGCAAAGTGATTATCGACCCTGATGAGCGACGTTTGCCGCTGCGCCACAGCCACCACCGCTACTTGGTGGACGGCCCAAACGGCACGCAACGCCTCACCATCGCCCTCGATGGCACCACCAACGCTATGCCTGTGCGTATGCGCGACGTGCGCATTTCCGAGCACGGCAACTGGCGGCATCTGCATTGGGGCGCGCTCTATTCGGCTTACGGAAAGTCGCCCTATTTCGACTACATTGCCGACGACCTACACAGCATCATTGGCGGCGAACAAACTTCGCTGCTTGAATTTAATACCGCTTTGCAAAATCTGATTATCGATTTTCTCGACCTCCCTATCGAGATTGAAACCAAGCCGATTACCCCCGAAATAGCGGCGGAGGCCACCGACCTGCGCAGCTTGATTGGCGGGAAAAAGCCCGACACGCTACCCATTACCGACGTGCCTTACTACCAAGTGTGGGCATCGCGCCACGGCTTCCAACCGGGCCTCAGCATCCTCGACCTGCTCATGAACACCGGCCGCGAATCCATCTACACCCTCCAAAAAATGCTCCCCTAATTTTCCCCCTCAATGTCAATGCTTAAGCATTGACATACTGGTATTTGCACTATTTGTTGGGATTTTTGCGGTGGTGGTAGAGTTCGAGGCTGTTGATGGCGTTTTGCCAGATGATGTAGCAGCCGGGGCCTACGGCGGCGAGGGGATTGATGTAGGCGCTCGACACCCAGATGGCAAACGCTGTGTTTTTCTGCCCTAATGCCTGTCCGCTCTCCACGGTGCTGCCAAAAAATCGGCCAATGTTGCGCCCCACCGAAAATTGAATCACGCATATCACAAAACTCACCACGGCAATGGCGGCAAGCAGCGACAGTGGCGCATGCGAGTTGCTGATGTTGCGGAACGTGATGCCCGTGACGATAGCCAGCGAGCAGCCCCACAAGTAGAACGAGAGGTCGGTGATGGAAGTGAGCCATTGCTGCACTTTTGGGAGCAGGTGTTTCACCACGTATGCCAGCCCCATCGGCACCACCAAAATCACGCACACCTTCCACATAATCATCAGAAAGGCAGCGCCGAAACTCATTTCCACTCGTTGGTCAACGAGAGGGAAAAACAGCGGAATCATGATGGCAGTGAGCACGTTCGACACGAAAGTGTAGGTGGTCATCGACTCAAGGCTACCGCCCAATTTGGCAGTCACCACGCTCGAAGCTGCCGCGCACGGCCCGATCACACACATCAGAATGCACTCCATGAGCACAAGGTCAAAGCCATCGATTTTAAAATACAGAATACACCCCACCAGCATCAGCACCACAAACAGTTGCGTGGCGCTCACCCAAAAGTGCCACTTGGCAAGGCGCAGTTTTTTATAGTCAATCTTCAGAAAAGTGGTGAACAGAATCACGAAAAGGAACCACGGTAGCACCTCGTCGAACACAGGGCTCGCCGCCCGCGCAAATCCATCAAACGCAGGTATCAACGCAAACAAATAATACACCGCCGCGCCGCCTGTAATAGCCACTGGCAGCGTCCAATTCCTCAATATTTCCAACACCTTCCCCATTCCTGAACACATATTTTAAAATTATCCACGAAAGTAATGCTTTTTCCCCACTTACCAACAAATCCCCCACCTTTTTTTATCCCCTCACCAATTCCTCTAATTTCTAACTTCTAATCTCTGATTTCTTGGATGTGGGAGTGGAGGCGGGCGTAGAAGGGGTGGAGGGTGAGGGTGGAGGCGTCGCCGAGGATGATGAGTTTCATGCGGGCGCGCGTGATTGCCACGTTCATGCGTCGGAGGTCGCGCAGGAAGCCGATTTCGCCGTTGTCGTTGGCGCGCACGAGGCTGATGAGTATCACGTCGCGCTCCTGCCCTTGAAATCCATCTACGGTGTTGACCGAAATCAGGTGTCGGTAGGGCTTGAAAAACTCGGTGGCTCTCACCATTTTACGCAAAAACTGCACCTGCGCGCGGTAGGGCGAAATGATGCCCACGTCAATGCGCTCGTCGAGCACGTGTTCGCGCCCGATTTTGGTGAAATATTCCTGTAGCGTTTGCAGGGTGAGAATCGCCTCATCTTTGTTGATGCGTCCGAAACTCTCGCCCACGAATTGCTCCTTGAAGTCCTTGTCGGAGGTGTCGATCCACACCATTGGGGTGTCGAAGTCGAGAATGCTGCGGTACTTCACTTCGGGTGCGCTTTGCACCTGCCCGTGATAGAACCACTCGCTTGAAAAACGCATAATCTCGTCGTTCATGCGGTATTGCATTTTCAGCAGCGTCACCACTTGCGGATTGCTTTTCACAATGCGCTCCATCAGCGTGGTGCCGAGTCCGCCTTTCAGCGCCTCGATGCTCTTGACGGTGGGTGGGAGTTGCTGGTGGTCGCCAGCGAGAATCACACGTTTTGCCTTTCTGATGGCTATCCAGCACGCCGCCTCCAGGGCTTGCGCCGCCTCGTCGATAAAGAGGGTGGCAAACTTCATGCCGCTCAGCACACGGCTGGCGCTTCCTGCCAGTGTGCAGGCTATCACGCGCGCATTGCCAAAGAGCGCGGCATTGATGCGCACCTCAAGTTCGGTGGCACGGCTTTTCAGGCGGTCGAGTTTATCATGATAGCCGTGGTCGCCACGCTTTCTCTTGCCCTGCATTTCGCGTATGGCCTTGCGGAGCGCCCATAGGCTGGGATAGTCGGGGTGCGACTCAAAGCGGCGTTCGTAGGTGAACGAAAGCATCTTGTCGTTCACTTTCGTGGGATTGCCGATGCGCAGCACCTCCACGCCACGGTCCACCAGCCGCTCGCTAATCCAGTCAACCGCCATATTGCTCTGCGCGCACACCATCACCTGATTTTCACGGCGCAGCGTCTCGAAAATAGCCTCCACAAGCGTGGTGGTTTTGCCGGTGCCTGGCGGGCCATGCACAATCGCCACATCTTTAGCCAGCAGCACCTCGTTAACGGCATGCTCTTGCGTGGGGTTGAGCCATGGGAAACGCATCGGGGCAAAGGTGAATTTCTCCGTTTTGGAAGGGTTGTAGAAGATGTCGCGCAGGTGCGCCAAGCGGTTGCCCTTGGCACGCATCACACGCTCCAGCGCGTCCATCATCAGGCGGTAGGTGGTTTCGTCGAACGACAGTTGCACGCCCACCTGATTCGCGCCTTGCAGTTGCGCCACGCACCCGGCGTCGGGGATTGCCACCACCATGCGCTCTGCCTCGGCATAACTCACTGTGGCAGAAAACGAAAAGTAGCGGATTTCGTCGTTCGCGTCGATGTGGAAAAACATCACCTGTCGGCCAAACTCGAAGTTGTGCTCCACATCGGTGTCGGCGGTGCGAAACACCTCCACCACCAGTTGGTTGAGCGAATTGTAGTAGGAGCGGCCAATGCGAAGCGGCAACCAGCAGTCGCCACGCTTCACTTTGCGCCGCACGCCCAGCGTTTCGGTCTGTCGGCGAAACTCTTCCTTTTCGGCGTCATACTCCATTTGCAGCAGCGCACGCTGCTTCTGGAGCAATAATATGGGAGAAACTGTTTGATTCATAACTTAATTAATGCTTTGGCTCACAGGCTTCTTAGGGCTCGCACGGATTCCGCTTTGCTTTTGGGCTCACACGGATCCCACAGATCCCACGGTATTGCTTTGTGGGTGGGAAATCTCACAGATGCTTCTGCGTGTGGGCTGGCTCGCACGGATTCCACTTTGTTTTTGGGCTCACACGGATCTCACAGATCCCACAGTATTGCTTTGTGGGTGGGAAATCTCACAGATGCTTCTGCGTGTGGGCTGGCTCGCGCGGATCTCACTTTGCTTTTGGGCTCACACAGATCTCACAGATCCCACGGTATTGCTTTGTGGGTGGGAAATCTCACAGATGCTTCTGCGCGTGGGCTGGCTCGCGCGGATTCCACTTTGCTTTTGGGCTCACACGGATCTCACAGATCCCACGGTATTGCTTTGTGGGTGGGAAATCTCACAGATGGCTCTGTGCGTGGGCTTGTGTGGACCGTTGGGCTGCACGGGGCTCGCTCTCACGGATTTATCTTTCAGACCCTTCAGACCCTTCAGACAAATCAGACCTATCGGACCTATCGGACAAATTGGACATTTTTAAAAATAATCCGTGAGATCTGTGGGATCTGTGTGAGGCCTCGGTGAATTCCGTGTGGGCGGGTGACAAAATTACAAAAAATTGTGTGATTTGGGGGGTGTTTTGAAAGATTTGAAAAAAAAGTGTGGAAAAAGTTGCTACATTAAGAAATTTTTGCAAACTTTGTGTGTTAAAAACAAAAAGTGGGTAGGTCAGGGCACCCTCCTACCTGCCGCTTGAAGAAAAACTGACTATAATTCAAAATAATCACTTTTTTAATAAACTAAAATCATTAACAAAAACTACAAGCGTATGAAAAGACAGCTTGCTCTTTTAGGAGCACTCTTTCTGACATGTGGTTCAGTGGGAACATTTGTAAATGCAACTCCCGCACCACAAGTTGTGGCGTCAAGCGCAACAGCGATTGTGAAAGGTACTGTAGTTGATGACAAGGGTGAACCAGTCATTGGCGCAAGTATCCAAGAAGTAGGCACTACCAGAGGCACTACCACAGATGTGAATGGTGCATTCTCTTTAAAGGCTGGTAAAGGTGCTAAACTGCAAGTTTCATTCATCGGTTTCAAGACAGTGAATGCTGTGGCAGCTGATGGTATGAAGGTGACCCTCGCTACCGACAATGCACTTCTCGACGAAGTGGTGGTAGTAGGCTATGGCCAACAGAAGAAGGTGAACCTTACTGGTGCGGTTTCGAACGTTGACCTTGAAAAAACTCTCTCTGCTCGTCCAGAGCAAGATGTGACCAAAGCACTTCAAGGTGCTGTTCCTGGTCTTACAGTGCTTACCACTTCTGGTGATATCAACGAAGAAGCAACTATGAAGATTCGTGGTATCGGTTCTTTGAATGGTGCAAGTGCTCCACTTATCGTAGTGGATGGTGTTCCTACCGATAACCTCTCTATGATTAATGGTAACGACATCGCTTCAATCACTGTATTGAAAGATGCTGCATCTTCTTCTATCTACGGTTCGCGTGCTGCATTCGGTGTGATTTTGGTTACTACCAAGCAGGCCAAGAAGGGCGACCGTATTTCTGTGAACTACAACGCCAACTTCGCTTGGGATAAGTCAACTTATCTCCCCGACTATCCAGACGTGCCTACTCAGCTTGAAGCAGCGCTTAGAGCAAAGGCTCGCCAAGGTAGTGGCTCAGTAGAATTGTTTGGTATGTACTTCGACCAACTTCTCCCTTACGCTCAAAAGTGGAAAGAGCAGAACAGCGGTAAGAAGGGCTACGGCGAAATGCGTCCATACGTTGACGACAACAACGTGGGTGACTATCGCTTCATTGGCAACCAACCAATGTACTATGCCGACTTCGACATCCAAGACATTTGGTACAACAACGCAGCTCCTTCACAAAGCCACGATGTATCGCTCACTGGTTCAAGCGGCAACACTCGCTTCTTCACCAGCTTTGGCTACAACAGCAAGGAAGATGTGATGAAAATCAACCCAGGTCAACGCAAACGCTACAATGCAACTGTTAATCTCCAGACCGATATTACCGACTGGTTGACAGCTGGTGCACGCATCAACTACACCCGCCGTCACTTCAGCCGTGCCGATTCATGGAATAATATGTATCAATATCTCTGGCGTTGGGGTTCATTCTTTATCCCAAGTGGCACAATCGACGGTCAAGACTTCCGCGTAGTGGCTATGCAAAAGCAAGCAGCTCGCAAGGTGCTCGTTAACGACCAATACAAGGTTAACGCATTCTTGAAGGCTAACGTAACTAAGGACCTTACCGTGAATGCCGACTTCACTTGGCAAGTTGACGATTTCAACAGCAAGAGTGCCGACAACTCTGTTTACGGTATGAACTGGAGTGGTACTTCACCACAATGGATCGTTGGTCAATCTAACACCGATACTTGGCGCGACAACAGCAAGATGGAAACATGGACTGCAAACTTCTATGTTAACTATGCTAAGAGCATCAATGATGCGCACAACTTCAACGTAATGGCTGGTGTGAACGGCGAAAATATGACTTATGACTATTTCTACGCTCAGCGTCCAGAATTGTACTCACTCGACCAACCAGAGCTTAACCTTACTTATGGTGCTAAGAACAAGTGGGAAATCAACGCTTCAACCAACGACCGTGCTTCTGCCGGTTACTTCGGACGTATCAACTACGACTACAAGGGTATCTACTTGCTCGAACTCAATGGCCGCTACGACGGTTCTTCTCGCTTCCCAGTAGGCGACAAGTGGGCATTCTTCCCATCAGGTTCTATTGGCTACCGCTTCTCACAAGAAGCATACTGGGATAAGCTCCGCGAAACAGTGTCAAACGGTAAACTCCGCTTCTCTTACGGTGAAATCGGTAACGAAAACGTAGGTTCAAGCTGGCCATACATCGCAACTATCGGCACTATCTCTGCAGGCTATGTGGGTTGGCTCAACGGCTCAAACACAAAGGTGAACGAATTCGATTTGCCAGAATGGGTTTCTTCAAGCCTCACTTGGGAACGCATTAAGACTATCGACATCGGTCTCGACCTCGGTTTGCTCAACGATATGGTGACTGTGGGCTTTGACTGGTACCAACGCACTACCAACGACATGATTGCTCCTGGTAAGGCTCTTCCACCATCAGTAGGTGCAAGCACTCCTACCACCAACTCTGGTTCTCTCCGCACTCGCGGTTGGGAATTGACCATCAACTGGCGCAAGCAATTCACCAACGACCTTGGTCTGTATGCTAACTTCAGCATTGGTGACTCAAAATCAGTGGTAACTAAATGGGATAACGACCAAAACATCGGTCACCCACTCAGCACTGCTTATGCTTATGCAGGTCAAGTATGGGGCGACATCTGGGGCTTTGAAACCGACCGCTACTTCACTGAAGCCGACTTCACTGGCAAGAACCCTGACGGTAGCTGGATTTACGCTCCTGGCGTAGCCGACCAAACTGGCATCCAAACCGAAACCTTCGTTTATGGCCCTGGCGATATCAAGTTCAAAGACCTTGATGGCAGTGGCGTGATCGACGGTGGTAAGGGTACTGTTGACGACCATGGCGACTTGAAGGTTATTGGTAACTGTCTGCCACGTTACGAATACAGTTTCCACATTGGTGGTACTTACAAGGGCTTCGACCTCGACTTGTTCTTCCAAGGCGTTGGCAAGCGCGATATGTGGACTCAGTCTTCATTCGTATTCCCAGAAATGCGTGAAGCCGACCTCGCTATCTATGCTAACCAAACAAGCTACAATATCTATGAACCAGAAAAGGGTATCGTAAACATTAGCGAAAGCAATGCATTCCCATGCCTCTATCCTGGTAATGAATATGCAGGTAACGTGACTGGTCTTGCAGGTGAAGGTGGTTGCCACAACTACTATCCACAAACTAAGTATCTCGTTGACATGAGCTACCTCCGCTTGAAGAACGTAACTCTCGGTTACACTCTTCCTGTAGAACTCACCAAGAAGGCATTTGTTCAGAAGCTTCGTTTCTATGTAAGCTGCAACAACTTGTTCCTCCTCCACAAGGGTAGCGGTGACCTCCCAATCGACCCAGAAATGAATGCTGGTCAAGGTGCTCTCGGTTATGGTACTTGGGGTCGTACATACCCAACTACCAAGAGCTGGTCATTCGGTCTCCAAGTTACTTTCTAAAATCACACAAAACAGTTAAAAATAAACTTTTAGCATTATGAAAAAATCAGTTTTATATGCTTTAGCTGCTTCAGTGATGGTACTTGCCAGCTGCGACGACATGCTCGACAAGACCCCTCGTTCAGAATTCTCTAATACCCCTGCGTTCTGGAGTAATTCTAACTCTGTGGAAAGCTATAGCAATACATTATATGAAAATTATTCAGGTTATGGTCAAGGTGGCTCAGGTGGCTGGTTCTATTTCAAGTCGCTGTCCGACGACCAGGCTGATCCAAACTTTGAGAACTGGACATTCATCACAGTTCCTAACACCTCATCTTATTGGTCAAGCGCATTCACCGAAATTCGCCGTTGCAACTACATTATCGAAGGTATGGCAATGTCGTCGCTCGATGATGCTGTGAAGAAGAATTATGAAGCTATTGCACGCCTCAACCGTGCATGGCAATACTTCAAACTTGTGCGCCAATACGGTGATGTGCAATGGCAAGAAAAGGTGATTCTTGACCCTAACGATGAGGCTGTTAACCAACCTCGCACCGACCGCGACTTGGTGATTGACAACGTGGTTGCCGACCTCGACTATGCAATCAACAACCTTACTACCACAAAGGCTGGCAACGAATGGAGCAAGCACATGGCTTTGGCTATGAAGAGCGACGTTTGCCTCTTTGAAGGTTCTTACTGCAAGTATCGCACCCAAGCCGACAATGGCAAGGCTGCTGACCCTGCTCGTGCAGAAAAGTATTTCAAACTCTGTGTTGAGGCTTCTGAACAACTGATGGCCGCTGGTTACTCTTTGACTAAGAACTACGGTGAAGTTTACAACTCAGTGGATTTGAGCAACAACTCTGAAGTGATTTTCTGGCGCAACTACCACAAGGACGTGCTTGGTCACAGCACCGTTGACTACACTACTGGTTCTACCGCACAAAAGGGTATTACTAAAGACGCTGTTGACGCATTCCTCTTCCGTGATGGCAAGCCTTTGGCAACTACCACTCTCGACAAGGACGACAAGGCTTATTTGAACAAAGATGGCGACTACAGCCTCGTTAAGATGCTCAGCAATCGCGACAAGCGCCTCTCTGTACTTATCGACTCTATTGCTTGTTTCAAGGGCCATGGTTGGGTACGCGGTGGCAAGACCCAGCAGACTGCTGAAATGACTTCTTCTACAGCTTACACTATTCACAAATATGATAACTTTGCAATGGGTGCCGACAACCCAATCCTCTACCGCAATGGTATTGGCTCTGGTTACACCGACGCTCCTATCTACTGGATTTCTGTTATCTATTTGAACTATGCAGAAGCCAAGGCAGAACTCGGTACGCTTACACAAACCGACCTCGACAACACTATCAATAAGCTGCTCGCTCGTGCAGATGTTCCTGCTATGGACCTCAACCCACAAGCCGACCCAGCTAACAACCACGGTGTGAGCAACCTCCTTTGGGAAATTCGTCGTTGCCGTCGTTGCGAATTGATGACCGACAACTGGTATCGCTACTGGGACCTCGTTCGTTGGCATCAACTCGACAAACTTGATAGCAGCAAACATCCAGACATCAACCGTGGTGCTAACTTGAGCGAAGTAACAGATTGCCAAGTTACCCTCGATGGTGGTTATGTAGTGGCTACTGGCAAGACTCGTTCATTCGACAAGAAGTATTACTTCTGGCCAATCCCACAGAACCAATGCTCTCTCAGCCCTGCTACCGTTCAAAACGATGGTTGGAAATAATTGACCGCTTTAGCTCCATCGCCTATGGCTTCCGGGCTTAAGCGTAGAGCATAACCCAAATACAAGGGCTGCTGGCACCATCGCCAGCAGCCCTTTTTTCGCGCCCTATGGAGGTGGCTGGGCTCGCACGGATTCTCAATTTGTTTTGCTCACACGGATCCCACGGATCTCACAGGATTGCTTTGTGGGTGGTAAATCTCACGGAGGCTGGGAGAATGGGTGTGTGGGATGTTGTCAGATTATTCCGAGTGCTCTGAGTGCTCCGATTACTAAGGATCACACAGATTCAACGAGATTCAACAAAAATAATTTGTGGTAATTTGTGATAATTTGTGGTTGAGTGGGGGTTGAAACATGCCAAAGGCATGTCCCTACGCTATGATGAAATCGCAGCGTTTGAAACACTTTTTCGGGCGACTTTTGTGCAAATATCAACACTTTTTCGGGCGACTTTTGTGCGAATATCAACACTTTTTCGGGCGACTTTTGTGCAAAGTTAGATTTTTTATTAATAATTACCAAAAATTGCGATTTTTTATTTGGGGATTTCTTGGGGGAAGAAATGTTTTGTTTTTGTGGTTGGATTTTTGGGGGATTTTATAACTTTGTGGGTGGTATTTTTTTTGCGTAATTTAATTTTTTATGATGAATATGAAACGTGTGGTTTTGATTTTTGCGCTGATGGTGGTGGTGCTGCCGTTGGCGGCTCAAAATTGTGGTTCTATTTTGGGAAAGTATAAGAAGGCGTTGATTATCGGGGCGCACCCCGACGACCCGGAGTATTGCTGCGGTGGCACGGCGTTGATGCTTCAGCGCACGGGCTGCGAGGTGGTGAATGTGTATCTCACTGGTGGAGAGGCTGGTATTCCAGGCAAGAGCGGCGATGAGGCGAAGGCTATCCGCCAGAAGGAAATCAGCGATGCGTGCGCCATTATGGGTGTGCGCCATGTGCAACTCACGCAGGTGGATGGCGCGTGCGAAATCACCAAGGAGCGCTACGCCGAAATGAAGGCGGTGATTGAGCGTGAAAAGCCTGATGTGGTGTTCACACATTGGCCCATCGATTCGCATCGCGACCACCGTATTTGCGGCATTCTCACTTACGACGCTTGGAGGCAACTCGGCCATTCGTTCGACCTCTACTACCATGAGGCGATGACGGGGCTGCAAACGCAGAATTTCCACCCCGACACCTACGTTGACATTACCGATGTGGTGGAAACCAAGCACAAGGCGTGTCGCGCTCACGCCAGCCAAGAGCCCGACTTTATCCTCGAATGGCACATTCCGATGGAGCGTTTCCACGGTGGCGAATACCAATGCAAATACGCCGAAGCCTTCGTGAAGCAAGTGTGGAACCCCTCCACCACCCAAAAATAACAGGGCTCACACAGATTCAACGAGATTCAACAAAAAATAAATTCGTGGAAATTTGTGCTAATTTGTGGCAGATAGTCACACACGAATTAGCACAAATTCTCACGAATTATTTATTGTGAGTGGGTGGTTAGTCGTTGTAGATGGCGATTTTTATTACGCCGTCTTCTTTGTTTTCGAAGATGCGGTAGGCTTCCTCAATGCGGCTGAGGGGGAAGCGGTGGGTGATGAGTGGGGTGGTGTCGATTTTGCCCTTCTCGATGAGGCGAAGCACTTCCTCGCAGTCGCAACCGTCAACGCCGCCCGTCTTGAAGGTGAGGTTCTTGCCATACATGTTGGGCAAGGGAATCACCTGTGGCTCGTTGTAGAGGGCCACCACGGTGACGATGGCATTGGGGCGTGCGCATTGCCATGCCAGAGAGAAGGTGGTGGTTCCGCCAGCCACTTCAAGCACACGGTCGGCACCGCCATGGTCGCTGTGGCGCTTCACGAAGTCCACACATTCGTCGGGCGTGGTGAGCAGCACGTCGGGGTAGTGCTTTTGTACGAAGGCGCGACGCTCTTCCGACTGCTCGCACACGATGATGCGCTTTGGCTGCTTCAGCATGGCGCACAGCAGCGTGCAGATGCCAGTGGGACCTGCGCCGATGATGAGCACAGTGTCGTCGGTGGAAATTTCGCTGATGCGAGCCGCCCAGAATCCCGTGGCGAGCACATCGCCCACGAAAAGCGCCTGCTCGTCGGTCACAGCGTCGGGAATACGGTTCAGGCCTTGCGAAGCCAGCGGCACACGCACATATTCAGTCTGTCCGCCGTCGAT